>NPIE01003271.1_pt1 | contig 49342 bp, 39 predicted proteins | sample 8637661 | NCBI WGS metagenome assembly NPIE01 (sample SAMN07420842, study PRJNA396082) | bioreactor metagenome | isolation source: sample BA12 brine-fed electro-methanogenic bioreactor BA | place: Japan: Kochi | collected 2016-12-09 | reverse complement strand
AGGGCACGGGTCCTTCCGGACGTATCAGCGCCGAAGATGTAAAGGCATATGCAAAAGCTGCCGTGAAAAGCTCTGGACAACAAAGCATGGCACAGGATGATTATAAACTGTCTGATTTTTCGAAATGGGGCGAGATTGAGAAAAAATCCATGGACAGCATCCGCAAACGGACGGCTGCCAATATGCAGGCTTCCTGGCAGAGCATTCCCCATGTTTTTCATTTTGACAAAGCTGATGTTACCGAACTTGAAAATTTCAGAAAAAAATATGGAAAACAGGTGGAAAAGGAAGGCGGCAAACTAACGGTCACTGCAATCTTGTTAAAGATCACGGCCAAAGCCCTGCAAAGCTTTCCAAAATTTAATGCCAGCCTTGATCTGCAAAATGAAGAAATCATTTACAAGAAATATGTTCACATTGGAGTGGCGGTGGATACGGAGCGTGGTCTTCTTGTTCCGGTGATCCGGGATGTGGATAAAAAATCCATCACGGAATTGTCGATAGAGCTTGGAGAGATCGCCAAAGCAGCCCGCAACAAAAAGATCAAACCCGATCAATTACAGGGTGGCAACCTGGCCATTTCCAACCTGGGTGGTATCGGGGGTACTAATTTCACGCCCATCATTTACAGACCCAATGTGGCCATCATCGGGGTTTCCCGGACAAATACAGAACCCGTATATATCGATGGCGAATTCAAAGCACGTAAAATGCTACCCCTCTCGCTCTCTTATGACCACCGCCTGATCGACGGCGCAGAGGCTGCACGTTTCCTGCGCTGGCTGTGTGAAGCACTGGAGAATCCATTGTTAACCATGTTTAAAGGAGGAAATAATGACGGATAAAAAAGAGAAAGCACAACTGCTAATCATCGGGGCAGGTCCCGGAGGATATGCCGCGGCATTTCATGCCAATGATCTGGGACTGGATGTTTGCCTGATCGATCCCAAAGAAAACCCGGGCGGGGTATGCCTCTATCACGGATGCATCCCCACCAAAGCTTTGCTCCACTTTGCCAGTGTGAAAGAAGAAGCTTTCCGGGCAAAGGACTGGGGTCTGGACTTTTCCAATGTTACCGTGGATGTGAAGAAAGTGCGTGAATGGAAAGAAAAAGTAGTGAAACAACTCACCGGTGGTCTCGGACAGCTCAGCAAAAGGAGAAAGATCAATTATATCAGGGGAACTGCCAGATTTATCGATAAGAACAAACTGGAAGTGCAGGAATATGAAGGAAAAAAAAGGGAGTTGAAGTTTGAAAAGGCTCTGATTGCAACCGGAGCCAGAGCAAACGAACTCCCAGGTGTGGACTTCGACCATAAAAAGATCATGAGTGCCGAATCCGCCCTGGAATTGAAAGATGTACCAAAAGAATTACTTGTCGTTGGAGCCGGTTACATTGGGCTGGAGATGAGCGTGATTTATAAAGGCCTTGGATCCAATGTTACCCTGGTAGAGCTAACACAGGACATTATGCCTGGCATCGATAAAGATCTGAAAGATGTTTTCAAAAAAGAAAGAAAGGATTTGCTCGATCATGCCCTTTTCGAAACAAAAGTGACAGATGTAAAGCGAAACAAGAAAAAGCTCCGCGTAAAACTGGAATCCAAAGATGGCAAGAGCCGGGAGAAAGAATTTGACAAAATGCTGATCGCTATCGGAGAAAAACCCAACAGTGAAGAACTGGGTCTGGACAAAGCAGGAATAAAAACAAATCAGCAGGGCTTCATTCAGGTAGACCTGGTTCGCAAAACAAATGTGGATAATATTTATGCCATCGGTGATGTTGCCGGGCAGCCCTTACTCGCGCATAAAGCATCGCATGAAGGACGTGTGGCGGTGGAAGCCATTGCAGGAAAGAAAACAGCTTATGAGCCCAAGGCTATTCCAGGCATTGTTTTTACCGAACCTGAGATCGCCTGGACAGGACTAACGGAAGCCGAAGCCAAAGAACAGGGCCGTAAAGTAGAAGTGGCTAAATTTCCATGGGGAGCTTCAGGAAAGGCCGTTGCCATGGGCCGGACTCAGGGACTGACCAAACTCATCATTGATCCGGAAAACGACCGTTTACTCGGTGCCGGATTTGTTGGGAAAGACGCAGGAAGTCTGGTGTCCGAGGCAACCCTGGCTATTGAAATGGCCACTAACGCTAAAGACCTGGCACTCACAATACACCCCCATCCTACCTTGAGTGAAACGATCATGGAGGCAGCAGAGGTGTATTTCGGGGAACCCACACACATTTACAAACCTAAGCGTAAAAAATAATTGATTTCGGTAATTCCGGAGTACAAATTCCAGATTCCAAATTTGTTGACACTGACACCCAATCCGGAACCCGGAATACGGAATAACCTATAATGGATCAGAAGTTTTACAAACAAACAACAGATGAAGTCAGGGGCCACTTTGATGTGAACCCTGATCAGGGATTGTCTCGCGACGATGTTAAGTCCCGTCGTGATCATTACGGCCCAAACAAACTGAAGGAAAAGAAGCAAAAAAGTCTCTGGCAATTGCTACTGGACCAGTTAAAAAGTGCGGTGATCTACCTGCTGATGGCAGCAGTGATCGTTTCTTTTCTATTTGGTGATATTCCTGAAGCCATCGCCATTATTGTGGTGATCCTTTTCAACACCGCCATCGGTTTTTACATGGAATACCAGGCTCGAAAATCCATGAATGCTTTGCAGGAAATGGATAAGATGACCTCCAAAGTCCTGCGCAATAATAAAGAGCAAGAGATTGATTCGGAGGAGCTGGTTCCAGGGGACATCCTTCTCCTGGAAGCCGGGAACCTCATCCCTGCTGACGGGCGCATACTCGAGGCCTCGGAGTTACAGATCAACGAAAGTGCTTTGACGGGTGAGTCGGTTCCCATCACCAAGCAAAGCGATCCTGTTGAAAAGGATGCCCAGCTTGGCGACCGCAAGAATATGGCATACAAAGGCACCTCCGTCACCATGGGAAAGGGAAAAGCCATTGTCACTGCAACTGGCATGGATACAGAGATCGGTGGCATATCGGAAATGGTCAGTGCCGAAGACAAAGACAGCGTTCCCCTCAACATTAAATTGAATAAACTTTCAAAGAGGCTGGTTTGGATCGTACTGGGAATGGCAGCAGCTTATGGTATCCTGGCCTTTTTTACCGGCAAAGAATTGCATATCATTGCCCAGACTTCTATTGCCTGGGCCATTGCAGCCATCCCCGAAGGACTGGCGATTGTGGCCACCATTGCCCTGGCCAAAGGCATGATGCGCCTGGGAAAAGAACAGGTGATCGTAAAAAAACTTGCTGCCGTGGAAACCCTGGGGGAAACAACAGTAATCCTCACGGATAAGACCGGTACACTTACCAAAAACAAACTCAGTCTGAGCCAGTTCTTTCTCAATACATCAAGAAAACAGAAAGATGAACTGAAAGAATTCCCGGAGGATGGAAGCCTCACAGAAAAAATCCTCAGGACCGCCCTGCTCTGCAACAATGCAGAACTGAAGGATGATGGCTCCGGAAAAGGAGATATGCTGGAGATCGCCATTCTGCAATATGCCGAGGATTTGAATAAGGGCATCACCAAAGAATACCGCCAAAAATTTGAACGTATAGATGAAGATCCCTTTGATTCGGAAAGTATGATGATGTCGACACTGCACAAGCAGAATGGGAAAATGTTTGCTGCAGTTAAAGGGGCTACGTCTGTAATCCTCGATAGATGCAATAAAGTGCTCACAAAAGAAGGAGAGCAAAACCTCAGTAAGGAGCAGAAAGAAAAGTGGAATAAAGAAAATGATGCCATGTCAGCCGATGGCCTCCGCACCATTGCCCTGGCATACAAGGAAACCGACAAGAAAGAGAATTACGACAGGGATCTCGTTTTGCTTGGCTTGCTGGGTTTTATTGATCCTCCGGCAGAAAATGTAAAAGAGGCCATCAAAACCTGCCTGCATGCTGGCATTCGTGTTGTAATGGTCACTGGTGACCATCCCGAAACCGCACGCAATATTGCAAAGCAGGTAAACATTACACAAGAAGAAAAAGCTACGGCTTATACAGGAAAAGATTTAGAAGGTTTTGAACATAAAAGCAAAGAGGAAAAGAGAAAGTTCACCGAAGCACGTGTTTTTGCACGGGTGGATCCGGGGCAGAAACTTGAAATACTGAAACTCTTCCAGGAAAACGGAGAGGTCGCTGGTATGACCGGTGACGGGGTAAACGATGCTCCGGCCCTTAAAAAAGCCGACATAGGCATTGCCATGGGAAAACGTGGCACCCAGGTGGCCAAAGAAGTGGCCGATATGGTATTGAAAAATGATGATTTCCCCTCCATCATCACGGCGATCCGGCAGGGAAGGATCATTTTCAATAACATCCGTAAGTTCATTGTATATCAACTCAGCTATCACCTCAGTGAGATCCTGGTAATCGCCGCTGTTAGTTTTTCCATTTTCACCCTGCCCCTCCGTCCTTTGCAACTGCTGTTCCTCAATCTGCTAACCGATGTCTTTCCGGCACTGGCCCTGGGCATTGGCAAGGGCCGTGGAAAAGTCATGGAGCAACCCCCCAAGGATCCCGATGAGCCCATCTTACCAAAAAAAAGCTGGACCATGATCTTCCTGTATGGACTTATTATCGGAATATTTGTGATCGGAGCCTACTTTTTCGGGTTGTATTATCTGGAAGTTTCTAAAGAGATCGCTAACAACATCGCTTTCTTCTCCCTGGCCTTCACCCAGTTATTTCATGTTTTCAATATGCGGGATGCCGATGAACCTGTTTTCATCAACCAGGTTACCACCAATAAATGGGTCTGGTTGGCCATCAGTTTTTGCGCTGTAGCCCTGCTTGCAGCTTATTTCATCCCGGGGCTGTACAGCCTTTTGAGTTTTCAGCCGATGGGAACAAATGCAGGCTTACTAATAGCTGCCACAGCAATCCTGAGTGTGGGTACAATCCAAGTCTTAAAGCAATCCAGGCTGATTGATTAACTGATTTAGGCTGGAAGGAATGTTCAGGCTTGCTTTCCAGTTCAATACTTTTAAATCATTCTAACTCAAGTGCATTCAGTTTGGTCTTGTTTCCGGCTCAGCCATAATTATTAAGCATCCATCCCTTGTGGATATCCTCCCACACATCGTCCTATTATCAACACATTATCATTGAATATGAGTGAATATCAGCCTATATCAAGCCAATTTGAGCTATGGCATTTATTTTGGGCTTTGATTTATATCAAATCAAAAAAAGATGATTATGAAAAAAGTAGCGATAAACGGATTGGGAAGAATCGGACGAGCAGTCTTTAAATTAATTCATGAATCGGATGAACTGGAACTGGTTGCCATCAATGACTTGGTGGAACCGGAAAACCTGGCCTATCTTATAAATTATGATACTGTATATGGTCGTTATGATAAAAAAGTTGAGTACAGTGATGATCTGATCATGCTGGAAGGTAATGATTACCGGGTTTATGCCAAAAAGGATCCCGCTGAATTGCCCTGGAAAGATCATAAAGTGGATATCGTTTTTGACTGCACCGGAGTTTTCAATACACGCAAGGACCTGGACAAACACCTGCAGGCCGGCGCAAAGCAGGTGATACTGTCAGCACCGGCCAAAGATGAAAGCATTGAAACAGTTGTTTTTGGCGTAAACAAGCCTGCAGGTGAGAATGACATTGTTTCCTGCGCCAGTTGCACAACCAATTGTATTGCACCGGTGGCAGAGATCCTCGACCGGCATCTGGGTATTAAGAAAGCCACGCTCACAACTGTTCATGCGTACACTTCAACGCAAGGGATCGTGGATGCTCCCAATAAAAAGATGAGAAGGGGCCGGGCCGCAGCAGCTAATTTTGTGCCCACTACCACGGGAGCTACGAAAGCCACTTCAAAGGTTTTAAAACAACTGGATGGCAAATTTGAAGGCTCAGCCATACGTGGACCGGTACCGGCAGGCTCCATCTCTGACCTGAATTTCGTTACAAAAAAACCAGCCGGCAAAGAAGAAGTGAATAAGATCTTCAAAGATGAAGCCCACAGTGAGCGGTATAGAGAGGTGCTTTCAGTCAGTTCCGAACCCCTTGTTTCTTCAGACATAATTATGGACCCTAGTGCATCCATTGTGGATCTTGATATGACGATGTCCATCGATGGGGATCTGATCAAGATAATGAGCTGGTATGATAATGAATGGGGTTATTCTTGCCGAATAGTTGATTTGTTAACATACATGATGTCATTAGAATAAAAAAATGATTGACAAAAAAATGGCGAAGTTTGTAATTAACTTTAAGTTTTAAAATACNNCTGGTATGATAATGAATGGGGCTATGCAAACCAGATGATAAGAACCGCAGAATTTATGGACGTTTAGAACAATGAAGGATTATTCACTAAATCTAATGGACAAAACGATGAAATTGCCGTTTTTGAGATTGATGTCTGTTGGCGAATAAATACAGGTAAACTCTATTAAAAATGTAATTATGGATTATATAAAGTATTTCAAAGACCTGCGAAACAATAATGCATCCCAGGTTGGAGGTAAAAATGCCTCCCTGGGAGAAATGATTTCCAAACTTGGCCCCAGAGGCATCAGGGTTCCGGATGGTTTTGCGACCACTGCAGAAGCGTACTGGAAATTTTTGAAAGAAAACAATCTGGAGAATGATTTGAAGAATCTGTTGGACCAACTAGATACGGAAGATTATAAAAATCTGAAAGAGATCGGCAAAAAAGCCAGAGGATTGATTATAGATGCAGAGATTCCAGAGGAATTTGCCCGGCAAATAAAAAAAGCATATAAGCACCTGAAAGAAAATGAAAAGGATATGGAAAGTGTAGCCGTGAGAAGCTCGGCAACTGCTGAAGACCTGCCCACAGCAAGTTTCGCCGGCCAACATGAAACATACCTTAATGTTAATGGTGAAGAGGAAGTTGTAACAGCTGTACAAAAATGCATTGCCTCCTTATTTACTGACAGAGCCATCAAATACCGTGTCGACAATGATTTCGACCATATGAAAGTTGCCTTATCGGCCGGAGTGCAACGCATGGTGCGTTCCGATAAAGCTTCGGCAGGAGTAATGTTCACCATTGCACCGGAAAGCGGCTTCGACAAAGTTGTGTTCATTTCCGGAAACTGGGGGCTTGGTGAAAATGTGGTTCAGGGCAATGTAAAATCCGACCAGTTTTACGTATTCAAACCTTCATTAAAAAAAAGCAGATATTCAATACTGTCAAAGAAGCTGGGTAACAAGTCCAGAACCATGGTTTATTCAGAAGCAAAGAATCATACCACCAAAAACACCCGTACTCCCCAAAAGAAAAGGGATCAATTTGTTATTAGCAATGAAGAGATCGAGCAATTGGCCCGATGGGGAATGCTCATCGAAGCGCTTTATGAAAAAGCCATGGATATCGAATGGGCCAAAGACGGCTATTCGGATGACCTCTTTATCGTGCAGGCACGCCCCGAAACCGTGCATTCCTCCAAAAAAGACGAAAGCAAACTGAAAAATTATTCACTGAAGGAAGAAAAGGCTGAGCGCCTTGTTGATGGCACTGCAATTGGCGACCGGATCGCTACCGGAAAGGTTAGGATTCTGCAATCACCGGAAGAATCAGAAAAGCTTAAAGAAGGGGATGTTCTGGTGACTGAAATAACCAATCCCGACTGGGATCCCGTCATGGAAAAAGCCTCAGCCATCATTACCAATAGTGGCGGACGCACCAGTCATGCTGCCATCGTTGCCCGTGAAATCGGTGCTGTTGCCATTGTAGGTGCAGAAGATGCCACCGAAAAACTAAAGGAAGGAAAACGAGTCACAGTTAGCTGTGCCGGCGGAATGGAAGGCGTTGTTTATAAAGGTAAACTCAATTGGAAAGAAGAAGAGATAGATATGAATAAACTGGGAACGCCCGATACAGAGGTCATGATGATACTGGGTGATCCCGGAATGGCATTCCAGTATGCCGGCTACCCGGTAAAAGGTGTTGGCCTGATGCGCCTTGAATTTGTGATCAATAACGCCATAAAAGCACATCCCCTGGCTTTAATGAACTACGAAAAGCTAAAGGATAAATCAGCCAAAAAAGAGATCACAGAACTTAGCCGCTTGTATAAAGACAAAACCGAATATTTTACCGACAAACTTTCCCAGGCGGTGGCTACGATTGCGGCAGCCTTTTACCCCAATGATGTGATCGTGCGCATGAGCGACTTTAAATCCAATGAATATGCGGGCCTGCTTGGAGGCAAAGAATTTGAGCCGGAAGAAGAAAATCCCATGCTGGGTTTCCGGGGAGCTTCACGTTATCATCATGAGAGATACCGTGAGGGTTTCAGGCTGGAGTGTAAAGCCATGCAGATTGTAAGGGATCACATGGGCCTGACAAATGTAAAATTGATGATCCCATTTTGCCGAAGCACGGAAGAAGCAAACAAAGTATTACAGCTCATGGAAGGCTTCGGCTTGAAACAGGGATGGAACGGCCTGGAAATTTATATGATGGTAGAAATCCCAAGCAATGTCATGTTGATCAAGGAATTTGCTAAGCTTTTTGATGGATTCTCAATTGGCTCCAATGACCTCACGCAACTAACACTTGGATTGGACAGGGATTCTGCTGAAGTGAGCAATTTATTTGATGAAAAAAATCCTGCCAGCAAAAAAATGATCTCCATGGCTATTGATGGAGCCCGGGAATCAAATACCAAAATCGGTTTGTGCGGTCAGGCACCGAGTGACTTTCCCGAATTTGCACAATTTCTTGTAAGTGAAGGTATAGATAGCATATCATTCAATCCTGATGCGGTTGCACAAGGGATTAGCAACATTGCGAAAGCTGAAAAATAAATTTGTAGATATTTTTCCACACACATATCGGGCATCTTATAATTTGCATCCCATGAATAGCAAGAATGCCGGATAAGTATTCTGTGAATACTTACTGGCACAATTTTTCCAGACTTACCCAAGCAACCAATAATCCTAAAGCAATGGGAAAAAAAGAGCATCACAAAAAAAAGGATCACAGCAAACATAACAAGCATGAAGAACATCATCACAGGGAATCCAAAGGGCATGATCCTGATCACAGTGATCATAACGGACACGGAGACCATGACAGTCATGATCACGGCGACCACCACAAACAAATGGTGAAGGATTTCAGGCAGCGTTTCTGGATATCCCTGATCATTACCATCCCCCTGCTCTTCCTTTCTTCAACAATACAGGATTGGTTTTCATATTCGGTCGATTTTAACGGTCGCTCTTACATCATTTTCGCTATGGCCACCATTCTTTTCTTCTACGGAGGATGGCCTTTCCTGAAAGGCTTGTTTGATGAATTAAAAGAAAAACAGCCGGGCATGATGACCCTGATCGCCCTGGCCATCACAGTGGCTTATGTTTACAGCTCAGCCATTGTTTTCGGATTATCCGGAAAGCCCTTTTTCTGGGAACTTGCTACCCTGATCGTGGTGATGCTTGCAGGGCACTGGATAGAAATGAAGTCGGTGATGCAGGCCAGCGGCGCACTTGACAAGCTCATGGAACTGATGCCTGACACGGCCAACAAGATTACAGAAAATGGTACAAAAGAAATAAAAGTCAGTAAGCTAGAAAAGGACGATAAAGTGCTGGTGAAACCGGGTGAAAAGATCCCGGTGGATGGAATCATTTATGAAGGCAGCGCCTCGGTAGATGAATCCGTGATCACAGGGGAATCAAAACCCGTGAAAAAAGAAAAGGACGATGAAGTTGTGGGTGGTTCCATAAATGGAAATTCATCCATCAAGATCAAAGTAAAAAGCAGCCAGGATGATTCCTATCTTTCCAAAGTGATCGGCCTGGTACAGGAAGCCAAGAAAAAGAAATCAAAGACACAGCACCTGGCCGACCGGGCGGCCTTCTGGCTGACCATCATTGCGATTACTGCCGGGGGCATCACCCTGGCCGCCTGGCTGATGACGGGCAAAGATTTCAACTTTGCCCTCACCCGTATGGTTACCGTAATGGTTATTGCTTGTCCGCATGCCCTTGGTCTGGCCATTCCGCTTGTGGTGGCCATTTCTACCTCAGAGTCAGCCAAGAATGGATTACTGGTCCGCAACAGGACATCATTTGAAAATTCCCGAAAGATCGATGCAGTGGTATGGGACAAAACAGGAACCTTGACCATGGGCGAATATGGTGTTTCTGAATATGATAGCCTGAAAAAGGGAATGGATAAAAAGGAAATACTGAGCCTGGCAGCCGGCCTGGAAAAAGAATCAGAGCATCCCATTGCCAGTGGGATCCTGAAAAAAGCAGAGGAAGAGGAGATCGAGGTGCCGGATTCCAAAGACATGGAAAATATGACCGGTGAAGGGGTGAAAGGTACAGTGAAAGGTAAAAACGTGAAGATCGTGAGCCCCGCCTATCTTGAAAAAAACAACATCAAACTTGAAAACAAGCCGGATACTGAAAAAACCGCAACCCTGGTTTATCTGCTTGTGGAAGACGAGGCGGCCGGTTTCATCAGCCTTTCAGACAAACTCCGAGAAAGCTCAAAGGAAGCCATCAGCAAACTAAAGGAAATGGAAATCAAATCTTATATACTGACAGGCGATAACCAGGAAGTGACCAAAAGCATTGCAGGTGAACTGGATCTGGAAGGCTACTTCGCAGAGGTCCTGCCCGATCAGAAACAGGATAAGATAAAGGAATTACAAAAAGAGGGCAAATTTGTGGCTATGATCGGCGATGGTGTGAACGATGCCCCGGCCCTGGCTCAGGCTGATGTAGGCATTGCGATCGGTTCGGGCACAGATGTCGCTGCAGAAACTGCCGACATCATCCTGGTGGAAAGCGACCCCCTGGATGTGACCAAACTGATCAGTTTTGGGAAAGCTACGCACAAAAAGATGATACAGAACCTGATCTATGCTACGGCATACAATGTGGTGGCGCTACCACTGGGAGCCGGTGTCCTCTTCTGGGCCGGTATCATGATCAATCCCGCGGTTGGGGCTATCCTGATGAGCCTGAGCACAGTGGCTGTGGCTATCAATGCACAACTTCTGAAAAGAAAACTGAATTAATGGAATTATGAGTGCTAAGCAAAAGACACAGGAGAAATCAAAATACGAAAAACTAAGCATTGAAGACAGCCTTGAGGATTTATCATCAGATCCAGATCAAGGCTTAGATGAGGAGGAAATTAAGGAACGTTTACAAAAATATGGCCGAAATACCATTGAAGAAGAGGACAAGCATCCGGTAATGGAGCTTCTACTGCACTTCTGGGGCCCCATCCCCTGGATGATCGAGGTGGCGGTGGTACTGTCTGCCATTGCAGGGAGATGGGAGGACTTCGCCGTGATTTTCACCATGTTGTTGATCAATGGCGGTGTCGGCTACTGGCACGAACACAAAGCCAACAATGCCATCGAGGCACTTAAAGAAAAACTGGCTCCCGAGGCCAGAGTCCGCCGAAACGGAAAAAACAAAAAAATCAAATCCAAAAACCTTGTCCCGGGTGACATCATCGTAGTTCGTATGGGTGACATTATCCCTGCGGATGCCAAACTACTGAAAAAGCAAGAGATCAGCGCTGATGAATCATCCTTGACCGGGGAATCACTCCCGGTAAATAAATCCGCAGGAGACTTGCTATACTCTGGCACCACGGCGAAACGAGGAGAAGGCAAAGCCCTGGTAATTGCCACGGGTTCAAATACCCGTTTTGCCAAAACTGTTGAAATGGTTGAAAGTGCAGAGGAAAAATCCCATTTTCAACAGGCTGTACTTAAGATCGGCTATTGGCTGATCGGACTGACTGCTGGCCTGGTTGCACTGATCATCGGAACCGGTATCTTCCGGGGGGATCCTGTCTGGGACATCTTACTCTTTGCTCTTGTACTAACGATTGCCGGCATCCCACAGGCCCTTCCAGCAGTTTTGTCGGTGACCATGACCGTGGGAGCAAAACGTCTGGCCAAAAAGAAAGCAATCGTTTCACGGCTGGCTGCGATGGAAGAGATGGCCGGACTGGAAGTATTGTGCTCGGACAAGACAGGAACCCTGACCAAAAACCAGCTGGAATTACAGGAGCCTCAGAATTTTGAGGATGCGGAAGAAGATATTGTATTGATGGCTGCCCTCACGATAAAACAAAACAAAGAGCTGGAGGACCCAATCGACAGGGCCGTGATGGATGCCCTGGAAGATGATGATGAGCTTCAGAATTATCAGATTCAGGAATTGCGACCTTTTGATCCAACAAGAAAAAGAGCAGAAGCTGATGTGAAAAAAGATGATCAGGAGTTTACCATCGCCAAAGGAGCCCCCCAGGTTATAATGGATCTTGTGGAACCGGATGAGGAACTCAGAAAAAAAATTGAAGAAAAAGTGGATGATCTTGGCGCGGATGGCTATCGCTCTCTTGGGGTAGCCCGTAAGAAAAAAAGAGGCAAATGGAAATTCCTGGGTCTCCTGCCCCTGCTTGACCCTCCACGTGAAGATTCCAGTGATGTGATCAGTGATGCCAAAGGACATGGAATTGATATTCGCCTGGTAACAGGTGATCATGAGGCCATCGGCAAAAAAGTAGCTGAACAGATCGGAATGAAAACGGATATATTAGCTGCCGGGGACTTTTTTCCGGGGGAAGATGAACAGGAAAGCAATGAGCAAAAACAAAAAAGAAAAGAACAGTTCGAAAAAGTCAATGGATTTGCAGAAGTTACCCCCGAACATAAATTTAACATCATCAAACAGTTTCAGTCTGACGATCGCATTGTCGGCATGACCGGCGACGGAGTAAACGATGCACCTGCCCTGAAACAGGCTGATGTGGGGATCGCCGTTTCCGATGCAACAGATGCCGCCCGATCGGCTTCCGACCTTGTTCTTACCGAACCGGGTCTCGGGGTCATCACCCATGCCATCGAAGAAGCCCGTCGCATCTTTGAACGCATGATCAGTTATGCCACCTTCCGAATTACCGAAACCATGCGCGTTTTATTGTTCATGACATTGTCAATACTGGCCTTTGATTTCTACCCTGTTACACCCATTATGATCGTTTTGCTCGCCATCTTGAACGATATACCCATCATGACCATTGCAACCGATCATGTGAGAACTGCCACAAAACCGGTTCGCTGGAACATGAAAAGGGTATTGAGTGTTGCCTCTGTCCTTTCTGTTGCCGGCCTTATCTCCTCATTCCTGCTTTACTGGTATTTACGCAATCACACAGAAGCTGGCACCAAAACGATACAAAGCATGATTTTCCTTAAATTGCTCGTGGCTGGTCACATGACCATCTTCCTGACCAGAAACACGGGCGCACTCTGGCAGAAGCCCTATCCAAGCCTGCTGCTCTTTCTAACATTAGAAGGCACACAGGTAATTGGTACCCTTTTTGCGGTTTATGGTATACTGATCCCACCCATCGGCTGGGAAAAGGCCCTGATTGTTTGGGCGTATGCACTGGTGTGGATATTCATGTTAAGCGGTGTCAAAGTCTTAACGTATAAAATCCTCAACAGATACACGGAAATACCTGTTACTAAAAGATAATGAAAGGAATTTAAAAATGAGCAAAAAGAAAACCATCGACTACGACAATGACAAATTGAAAGAATATAAAGATAAACGGGATTTTGCTAAAACCACCGAGCCCGGCAGGGCAAAGAAAAAATCCTCCGGGAAACCCAGTTTCATGATCCAGAAACATGATGCCAGAAATTTGCATTATGATTTCCGGCTGGAAGTGGATGGAGTGCTCAAATCCTGGGCAGTACCCAAGGGCCCGTCCACCGATCCTTCCGAAAAACGCATGGCCATCCAGACCGAAGACCATCCCCTGGAGTACAAGGATTTTGAAGGGGCGATCCCCGAAGATGAGTACGGAGGAGGCACAGTGATCGTCTGGGATGGCGGTACTTACCGCAATCTCAGGGCCGAAAAGGAAGACGACAAGCTATCAATGGAAGATTCTTTTGAAGATGGCAAAGTGGAAGTATGGCTGGAAGGCAAGAAACTCAAAGGAGGCTATGTGCTCATCCGTACAGGAAAAAAGAATGATAAAAAATGGCTTTTCAAGAAAATGAAAGACGACGAAGCAAATGCCCGGCGCAAACCCATTAAATCAGAACCCGAATCCATACTGTCGGATAAGACGATTGAGGAAATGGAAGAAGAGATGAAGGAGGATTGATTCGGGATGGAATCTATAATTTATGGAAAAAGTCTTTGACATATTAACTGAGCAGGCAAGAAATAAGCTGCGAAGTAAGTCCCAGCCCTCCTGGACAGCTCCCATGCTTGCCACTCTCACAGATAAACGATTTTCGAAGGAGGAGTGGATCTACGAGCGCAAATTTGATGGGGAAAGATGCCTGGCTTTCAAAAAGGCTAAAGAGGTCCGGCTTATTTCGAGAAACCAGAAAAAGAAGAACAGGCAATATCCCGAGATCGAAAAGATCATACAGGAACAGAAGCATGATTTCATTGTTGACGGGGAAATTGTGGCTTTTGATGGCAATGTGACCTCATTCTCCAGGCTGCAGCCACGCATGCACAGTTCGCATCCCGACCTGGAGGTGCAGGTCTATTATTATGTCTTTGATATACTTTTCCTTGAAGGACATGATTTGACGAAACTTCCATTAAAAAACCGTAAATCATTGCTAAAAAAGGCCCTGGATTATGATAACAATCATCTCAGGTATACCCCCCACCGGAACAAAGAAGGCGAAACATACCTGAAAGAAGCCTGCGGCAAAGGCTGGGAAGGCCTGATAGCCAAAGATTCCAACAGTGTATATGTACACGACAGATCCAGGAAATGGCTCAAATTCAAATGTGAGAACCAGCAGGAACTAATCATTTGTGGCTATACCAAACCCCATGGATCGAGGAAATATTTCGGTGCGCTTATCGTGGGATATTATGAGAATGGAAAACTGCATCATGCCGGAAAAGTGGGGACAGGCTACGATGAAAAAACACTCAAAATGCTGCATAATAAAATGAAGGACCTTGAACAGGATTCTCCTCCTTTTGATGGGAAAAAACCCGATTATAAGGAGGCCAACTGGCTGAAACCAAAACTCGTTGGGGAATTCCAGTTTACCGAATGGACAAATGATAATAAATTACGTCACCCTTCTTATCTGGGCTTGCGTGATGACAAAAAAGCAAAAGAAGTAAGAAAGGAGAAACCCGGTTCATGAGCATCATAAAAGCGAACGGACATAAAATTGAATTATCCAATCCTGATAAGCTGATCTTTCCGGAAGAAAAGATCAGTAAGCAGGACCTGGTGAAATATTATCAGAAAGTATCTGATCATATATTGCCCTATCTGAAGGACCGGCCCATGATGTTGCATCGTTACCCGGATGGCATACAGGGCAAGGATTTTTACCAGAAGGATGAACCCGATTATTTCCCGGACTGGATTGATACCATCCATGTGAAGGTGAAAAAGAAAGGGCAGGAAAAACAGCAATTTGTCAACTGCAACTCGAAGGCAACTTTATTGTATGTTGCCAACCAGGCCTCCATCACGCCGCATGTTTGGCTCAGCAAGAAAAACACTTTACGGCATCCAGACAAAATGATCTATGATCTTGATCCGCCGGAAGGTGAATTTGAAGTGGTACGGCAATGTGCCCGCGACTTCCGCAAATTGTTTGAAGAACTTGGGCTAACTGCATTTGTGATGACAACAGGATCAAAGGGCCTGCACATCGTGCTACCGCTCGACGGAAAAGCAGATTTTGAGGACAGCCGCGAATTTGCCAAAGATGTTGCCAACCTGCTTGCAAAAAGGCATCCAAAAGATTATACCACAGAAAGCAGGAAAGAGAAAAGAAAGGGGAGGCTCTTCCTGGATTACCTCCGGAACTCCCATGGCCAGACCAGTGTGGCACCTTATGCCTTGCGGGCAAAAAAAGGAGCACCCGTGGCCACTCCCATCGACTGGCAGGAACTGAAAGATAAAGACCTGCACGCCAGACGCTGGCATTATGGGAACATCTTCCGGCGCTTGGGAAAGAAAAAAGACCCCTGGAAAGATTTTGAGCATAAAAAAAACAATTTGAAAAAAGCCAGAAAGAAACTGGATGAAATGTTAAAGTAAAATCCGTATTCCGGATTTTGGATCTCAAATCTATATCATTTTTATCATGGAAATCCGGAATAGCAAATAAACTGACATGCCTGAATTACCTGACGTAGAAGCGTTTCGAAAGCATACTGAAAAATACGCCTTGCATAAAAAGATCTCCAGGCTGGAATACCTGGATTCTGAGCAGATTTTGAAATCTTCCGAACAAAAGATCGGAAAAAGCTTATATCCCTGCATGGAAGTATGCAAAGGATCCTATGGGTGGCCATCAACCATGGGACCCGGCCATTGGAAATGCCGCGTCATTACCTGCTTCCTAATAGAGAAGAAGGAAAAGATTGCCCCGAATGCAGGGCTAAAATTAAAAAAATCAAAGTCAACGGAAGAGGAACCTATATTTGTCCGAATTGTCAGACACTTTAGATAAAACAGCTTATGAAAAACTACATTGGTTGTTCGGGATTCAAATATGATGACTGGAAAGGGCTGTTCTATCCCAAAGATCTGCCTGAGAAAAAATGGCTTGAATACTACGCCGAAACTTTTGACAGCGTTGAGATCAACAGTACTTTCTACCAGCTGCCAAAGGAAAAGACACTGGATAACTGGCATGAGCGTACACCAGGGAACTTTCGTTTCAGCCTGAAAGGAAGCCGCTACATTACACATCAAAAAAAGCTGAATGATTGCCGGGATGCTGTTAAGAATTTTTATCAGCTTGCCGGAAGGCTGAAGGGGAAACTGGGATGCATTCTCTGGCAATTGCCCGGGAACCAGCACAAGGACACGGACAAACTCAGCAACTTCTTCAATATGCTGAACTAGGATTTCAGGAATGTGATCGAATTCCGCCACAATTCCTGGATTAATGATGATGTTTTTGAAATACTGAAGAAGAATGGCGTCAGTTTCTGTGTACTATCGGCACCGGTTGATTTACAGGAAAAAGCCATCAAAACCAGTGATCCCCTCTATATGCGCTTTCATGGCCGCAAGCACTGGTACAAATATCATTACAGCAAGCAGGAATTGCAGGAATGGGCCAATAAACTCAAAACACTCAATGCACGGCAGATCTATGCATATTTCAACAATGATCACGAGGCCAATGCCCCGGAAAACGCATCAGAATTTGCTGCTATGATAAGTGAATAAATATCCATTAATAATCAGCCAATCCTTTAACTCCTCCCTTTTTTCTTTTAACTTTTTCCTTTTCCCTTATTCCTTTTCCCTTCCCACTCCTAACTTCTCCCTTATTATCCCCACAATCAAGGAATTATCTCCACACTTTTGGGCACACCAAAAACCAAGCAGCTGAATTTGAGCATTTCCCAGCAACTGGCAGCATTTTTGCGCCTCTCTCGTAAAAACAGATAACTATGGCAAAAAATAACATTATTCCCGATGAAGCTGACAGGATCAGGGCCAACACAAGTGAAGAGTACAATGCCCGCATTGATCGTTTCACAGAAAATAACACCCGCTTTTATGCCACGCAGAGTAAAGAAATGATCACAGAGCGGATTGATGAACTGGAAGAAGAATGGGACGTAGACCGCCTGGTTCAGTTATCCGTTTCAGGTGTGGGTGTGACCAGCATGTTGCTGGGTGTGCTTGGATCCAAAAAATGGTGGCTGGTAACTACGGCTGCTCTGGGTTTTCTTGGCAATCATGCCGTGAGTGGCTGGTGTCCTTCGGCAGCTCTTTTCAGGAGGCTTGGCTTCAGGACACGTCAGGAAATTGACAGTGAGAAATATGCTCTGAAAGCCCTCAGGGGTGATTTTGACGAGTTGAGCAATTTCGAGAACGGGAAAATAGATGAAAAAATACAATCAGCCATCGAAGCCGTAAGATCATTGTAGGTTACCCGAAAAATTCTTACCTTCGGTAAAAAAGACAGCCGATGAATCAAAGGAATATGATCCTGGCAGGTCTGTTAGGGGTTTTGATATTCACAGCATGCTCAGCCCAGCAGGAAAGCAATGTTGCAATACTGGAAAGAATAAAACTACCCACGGGTTTCAAAATTGAAATGTATGCTGCCGACGTACCCAATGCGCGGGGCATGGACCTGGCAGATGAGGGAACGCTCTTTGTAGGTTCCAGGAACAATGGAAATATCTATGCGATTACCCCCGACAAAGAATTGGTGCTGATCGACCAGGGTCTGGAAATGCCTGCCGGCCTCGATTATTATAATGGAGATCTTTATGTTTCTGCTGTCTCCAAAATCCTCAAATATCCGGATATCATCCAGCATCTTGAATCAAGCCCCAAGCCACTTATAATAAAAGACAATTATCCTACCGAGCGCTGGCATGGATGGAAATTCATCAAGTTTGGCCCCGATGGGAAATTATATGTTCCGGTGGGAGCTCCCTGCAATGTCTGCCTGGAGGAAAATCCCATCTTTGCCTCAATTACCAGTATAAATGCCGATGGGAGTGATCTGGAGATCATCGCCCATGGAGTAAGGAACACTGTAGGTTTCGACTGGAACCCGGAAACGGGTGATCTGTGGTTTACAGATAATGGCCGGGACAATATGGGAGACAATCTGCCGCCGGATGAGTTAAACCGTTTAACGCAAACTGGACAGCATTTCGGATTTCCCTTTGTTCATGGTGATGACATCCACGATCCGGAATTCTGGGAAAAGCGGTCACAGGACTTTGAATGGATTCAACCACAGCAAAACCTTGAAGCACATGTTGCTGCCCTGGGTATGCGTTTCTACCAGGGGGATATGTTTCCAGAATCATACCATGGTGGTATTTTTTTTGCTGAGCATGGATCCTGGAATCGCTCCAGCAAAATCGGTTACCGGATCATGTTTGTTCCGGTGGAGAACAACATTGCACAGGGCAAACAGGTTTTCGCCTCCGGTTGGCTTGAAGGAGAAACCACTCTTGGCAGGCCGGTGGATGTGGAGATCATGCCGGATGGATCTATGCTTGTGTCGGATGACTTCAGGGGATGCATTTATCGCATTTATTATGAAAAATAAATCCGGCTGTACTTTTCTTTGTTATTTTAGTCAATGATATTCGAGAGAAATTATGGAGGAAATTCTGCGGGCGATATACAGGGATGAGGAGAAGAGCAATCCTTTCCTGCTTTATGAACTGGTGGGGAAGATCAGGCCGGTAAAGAAAAATGATTTGTCTTATGCCACCAAAAAGGTGCGGGAACTTACCGATCTAATCAAACATCATCCCGATTACCGCCAGGCTCTGGGGTCTTATCTCAAAAAGCTTTTTATAAAATATGATACCGTTCATCTCTTTGTTGAAACCGGTATTATGTCGCTGAAAGGATTTTCATTTGAATTATACAATAAGATCAAACACCACATTTTACCCACGGTTGAAAATGAGAATGACATCCGCCGCCTGCTGAATGAAGTATTTTATAAAAAGTCGGATTACAAATGGATCGAAGCCATTCCAGAAAACCTTTGGGAAGAGTTGATCGGGCAACTGGGCCTGCTTCAACATTTCAAAAAGCAGGACAAAGAAGATAAAAATTTCAATCGGCTGATCAGTTCCATCCAGATCCTCTCACACCGGATCTCTGCCCTGGGAACAGAATCGGAGATTACCAACAAAATGCCACAACTGGATGAGATTAATTCTCCCTTCCTTCAGCAAAACAAGGAGGTAACGCTTTACATCGACCGTTTTAACAAAAGCACCGATATCAACAACGAAGATTATAAACACATTCAGGTGATCCTCAATCAGAGCGAAGAAAGTATACAATTTCTCAGGAAAAACAAACACAAGTTCGGCACCAGTCTGAGGTTGACTTTCCTGGTGAGAAGACTCAATCAGCAGATCAAGCGGCTCAGGACTCTTTTATTACTGATCCACCAGAATGATTCCCGAAGCTTTTGCCAAACCACTGTATGCTTTTTTAAGATTCTTGTGAAGTCAGAAAACCGCAAGAACAGCATTCGAAAACATTTAAAGGACAATGTCGATCTGCTTGCATTCCAGGTGGTAGAGCATGCTGCTCGTACAGGCATTTCCTATATCGCTACCGGCAGAAAGGAGTTCAATAAATTCCTAGTCAAAAGCCTGAAGGGTGGAGTAATTGTGGCCTTCTTTGCCATGAGCAAGATAATCCTGAACCAGATAGACTCCTCCCCTTTTGGTTATGCCTTCATACAAAGTATAAATTATTCACTGGCATTTTTCCTGATCTACCTGACCCGATCCATGCTGGCAACAACCCAGCCAGCCATGACTGCCTCCACCATCGCCGGAAGCCTTGAAAAAAAACAGGACGAATCGTATACTACAGCACTTAAGCGACTGGCATTTGTTATCATAAGAACGAATCGCAGCCAGTTCATTTCATTCATTGGCAACCTGCTGGCAGCATTGCCTTCAGCCATTCTTTTCAGCTGGATATTCCTCATTGTTTTTGGAGAAAAACTGGTTGGGGACTTTTTGGCCAAACAAATTTTTGCTGATCTGAACCCTGTGCATAGCGGTTCCCTGATTTTTGCTGCACTTGCCGGCTTTGCACTTTTTATCGCAGGTCTGGCCTCCGGCTATTATGATAACCGTGTCAGGTATGGTGAAATCCCACGACGCATTGCGCGAAGCAGATATCTGAGAATAATTCTGGGACAGGAACGTCTGGATAAACTCAGCACTTACCTGGGAATGAATTTGGGCAACATATCAGGTTACCTTGTGCTGGGATTACTTTTTGGTTCCATCAACAGCATCGGATATATATTCGGCATTCCGCTGGAGTTCAGACATATAACTTTTTCGGCAGCCAATGTGGGTATGGCTCTGTTTGGCTTTGATTTCGCAGTAAGTTTCAATATGTTGTTACCTGTTATCATCAGCCTGATGGGTATCGGTTTCCTGAACTTTTTCGTGAGCTTTGTACTGGCACTTGTCGTTGCGATAAAATCAAGGGCCATTACTTTCCGGCAGTCCCGCAAACTTTTCAATATTTTATCCGGTATTATCCGAAAATATCCCCTCGACCTGTTCATTGCCCCCGGCAGTGAGAGACCTGAAGAAGCGGAAGTCAGGAAAAACAACAAATAGTTTATACTGACAAGAATTCGATGATGGCTTTGTTAAAAGTCGGTATGTCATCAGGTTTTCTACTGGTGATCAGATTATTGTCGTAAACTACCTCTTCATCTTTCCAGTCAGCACCTGCATTCTTCATATCTGTTTTAACAGCATGGAAAGAAGTCATTTTCCTGCCTTTCAGAAGACCCGTTTCGATCAGGAGTTGTGCCCCGTGACAAATGGCAGCCACCAGTTTGTTCTGCTGCATAAAAGCCTCCGTAAATTCAACGGCCTCCTGACTTCTTCTCAGTTTGTCGGGGTTGAGCACCCCCCCGGGCAATAGCAATGCATCATAGTCATTTGCATTTGCTTCCTCCAATTGAACATCAACCTCATATTCGCCTCCCCAGTCGGTATGATCCCAGGCCTTTACCTTTTCATTTCCCGGGGAAATAATATGGGTGATGGCTCCGGCTTCATCCAGGGCATTCCGGGGTCTTGTCAGTTCCTCTTCTTCGAATCCGTTCTCAAGCAGTATGGCAATCTTTTTCCCTTTAAGTTGTTCAATCATAATTTTTCCTTTTTCTTGTTTTCGTGAAAAAATCAGGCCAAATGGAATCGGCATGCATGCTGTTTTGAGCCAACTAAGCCTTAGCTCACTGATATTTTGGCAGTAAGCCTATTCCAGATCCCTACAATCGCGGATGGAATGATAGGGACAACGCATGCTTGTGGAAAGAAATACTCATTCAGGCATAGCTGATCTTCATCATGTTGGTATCGGTTTTTTCCGGAATGGGAATGCTCCCGATGTGGATGATGATATCATCTTTTCGGATCAATTCCTTTTCAAGCAAAAATGCAGTAGTCTGATCAAAAAAATCATCTGATGAACGGGCCATACTGAAGAGAAATGCGTTTACCCCCCATACCAGTGAAAATTGTTTCAGCAGGATTTCGCTATCTGTAAAAGCATATATCCTGGCCCTGGGCCTGTGGCTGGCAACCCTGAAGACGGTATTCCCGGAATGGGTGAAAGTTATCAGGGCGCTTGCCTTGCTCTGTTCCGCCATCTTTTGTGCATTATAGCATATGGAGTTGGGCAGGTAATCCTCTTTGTCCTGATCCGGCTTATGCTCACGGTGAAATTGGTAGCCATGCTCTTCTGTCCAGTTGATGATAGTTTGCATGCTTTTTACAGCTTCCAAAGGGTAATTGCCAATGGATGTTTCGGCACTGAGCATCAATGCATCAGCACCATCAAGCACCGCATTGGCAACATCATTGGCTTCCGCCCTGCTTGGACGGAAATTACCGATCATGCTTTCCATCATTTGTGTAGCAATGATTACAGGTTTAGCCATCTCAATACACCTTTTAACCAGGTCTTTCTGTATTAGCGGGATGCGATCGAATGGCATTTCTACTCCCAGGTCGCCACGAGCAACCATGACAGCATCTGAAATATTAAGAATGCCTTCAAACTCCCTGAGCGCCTCAGGTTTCTCAATTTTGGCGATGATGCGCGCTGCTGATCCTTTTTCTTCCAGGATTTTCCTGAGCGCCTTGACGTCCCTGGCTTTTCTTACAAAAGATAAGGCAATCCAATCAACACCCAACCCGATAACAAACTCAGCATCCCTCCGGTCCTTATCGGTAAGACTGGGAAGTGACAGATCGGAATCTGGCAAATTAACCCCTTTCCTGGGTAACAACCTTCCCCCATGCTTTACCAGGCATCTGACATTTTCTTTCCCATCAGACTCAATCACTTCCAGTTTGATCTTGCCATCATCCAGCAATACAATTTCAGAGGATCTAACATCCCGGGCAAAATCATTAAAATCAACACTTATCTTATCATTATTCCCAATGATATCCTGGCTGGTTATTATGAGATCCTTTCCATCCTTCAGATCAATTCCATCCTTCTCCAGTTTTCCAACACGGATCTTTGGGCCCTGCAGATCGGCCAGGATTGCCACATCTGATGACAACTCCTCATTCACTGACCTGATGATATCAATGGTTTTTTGATGCATTTCATGCGAACCATGGGAAAAGTTCAGTCGGAATACATCCACTCCCGCCCGGATCATATCCCTGATGATATCTTCACTGGCAGAGGCGGGACCCAGGGTTACAATTATTTTTGTTCTTGAAGGATGTTCGTTCATGTTGATCTTTTTACAAAGATACAGAATAGTCAAACCGCTACGCGGTTTTTAAAACCTGGATTTTGCTACATATCTACAATAAATGAACCGCGTGCGGTTCCTTCCTAAACCACTGAGCCGTCGCATTTGAAATCACAACTTCCAAAGGTTCCCAAAGTCAGTTAGGTTGTTAATCATTGCCAAGAAAGTAATAAATAAAAGGTATTAACCCCAGGGTAGAACCCTGGACCCATTATTCCGATGCAGAGCATCAGGGAAACTTGCCTAACGGCAGTCAGGTTAAACCATAGCTTCTCGTCCGCACGCTGCCGCTGAAGCTTTAGCGTAAGCGTCCGAAGCGAACGCGAAGGCGGATTAAGCTATCCTGATCAATTCTTATGTCACGGCAATATCCCACCTGGCAATCAGACGTACTTTTTCAAAATGTTTGCTATCCAATCTCCCAAACTTTAAAACCAAAATTATAAGACCTTGATTTTCATTGATCATTCTGTGGTCATTCAGTGGTCATTCAATGGTCATTCAGTAGTTATTCGATTGCTCTTCTACAGATAAAATAAATGGTCTTCTTAGGGAGTTATTATATAGCATTTCTAAATATGAAACCAATGAAGACCAAACAAATTATCATTCTTTTCCTGTTGTCTCTTGTTTTTTCGCATATCGCCAATCTGGGGGGATTTTTCCTGAATTGGCACTGGCAGCTAAGCATTGCCGGGCTGATGTATTTCTTTGTACCTTATTTCTATCTGAGGATTGAAAAGAGTAAAAAATGGCGTTTCGTAAAAATGCTGATCATTTTATCGGGTTTATACCTCCAGGTGATCGCAGCCTGGATCATTGAAGGAAAACCAGATATTCCCCAGGTGACCCCTATTTTGTTAACTCCCCTGCTGGCTGCCGCCCTTGCCATCTGGATATTAGAAATAATCAACATGTGCGCTTTTACAGCATGCACCTGCCCACCCGGCACGACAGCCTCGATAATTCCCTCAAATTACTGGAGCGCTATGATTATGATTTCATCCAGCTCTTTTGCACCGATACCTCAGCAAAAACAATGCTTGGTATCCAGGGGGTTCCAGATTATATGATCCTGAACAAAGAAGGAAAGATTATCTACCAGGGCACCCTGAATACTAAGTGGTACGAATTCATTTATCCTTTCCAAAAAATTATTGATAATGCCATCGCAGCAAATGAAATGTAAACAGAGTAAGTAATCTATAATTCCTGCTCATATGCCCATATACCCCTATTTCACCAATCAACCAATCAATCCCGTCTCGCCTGAGGGGAGTCGAGGATCCTCGGCCGAAGGCCGGGACCAGTCAAGCCAATAATGATCAATGTCGAATAGCCAGCAAACCTCCAACTTCCAACATCAAACCTCCAACTTCCAACCTCCAACTTCCAACCTCCAACCTCCAACTTCCAACTAAGCCCTATCTTTGCAAAAACATTTCTAAATGAGGAACAAAGAAAAAAATACCGGAAAAGACAGTGAAGACAATCTCACACGCCTGAACAAATACATTGCCAATGCCGGTGTTTGCTCCCGCCGGGAGGCCGACAAGCTGATTGAAAGCGGAGCCATAAAAGTAAACGGGAAGGTGGTGACCGAGCTGGGCACAAAAGTAAAACCCGGGGATAAGGTACAATATGGCGAAAAGCTCCTTTCTTCAGAAAAGCCGGTTTACCTTCTACTCAATAAACCCAAAGGCTTCATTACCACAACCGATGATCCACAGGAAAGAAAGACCGTGATGGATTTGGTGGGCAGGGCCTGCAAAGAACGCATTTATCCAGTGGGGCGACTGGATAGAAATACCACCGGCCTTTTGCTTTTTACCAACGACGGAGAACTGGCAACCAAACTCATCCACCCCAGTCACCAGATCAAAAAGGTGTATCATGTGTTCCTCGACAAAGCCCTCACCAAAAATGACATGCTCCGCATTATCGACGGGCTGGAGCTGGAAGACGGCAAAGCCGAAGTGGACAAGATCGCATGGGTGGACCCGGAAGGCGATAAAAAGGAAGTGGGGGTGGAGCTGCACTCAGGAAAAAACCGTATCGTCAGAAGAATATTCGAACACCTGGATTATAAAGTGACCAAACTCGACCGGGTGATGTTCGCAGGCCTCACCAAAAAAGACCTCCCAAGGAGTAAGTGGAGATTCTTATCACCCAGAGAAGTGAGCCTGTTAAAAAGGATACAATAAATTTCCTTTCACATTGATTTCACCTATCTTTCGTATCTTGCTGATTGAATTCATTTAAAATGACTTGTCATGAAGTTTCGCTCACTGAGCCTGATCAGTCTGCTGATGTGTATGATCACGTTCAACAGTTCCGCACAGGAAAGCTGGCCCTGGCAGTGGGGCAAGAAGTTACCCCAGACTCCCTCTGGCTACCCGACAGATATTCAAACCGATGTTTTTAATAATATTTATGCCGTTTACATTTACCAGGACAGCATTGATTTTGGCGATACACTCTTTCGTCATGAGCAGGGATTCACATCCTATTCGAATTTTGCCATTGTAAAATACAGCACTGAAGGAAAATTTCTGAATGCACTGGATATTTATACTGAGGGCAATGCTGATCTTTTCCATCTCAAATTGGCGATCGATCATGAACAAAATATTTATCTTGCCGGTGAATTCTCTTACAATGTGTTTATCCAGGATACCGTGATCGAGCACAGCAATACCGCCTATCCCGCTTCGCCCGATATCTTCCTGGCCAAGCTCAACCGGAATTTTGATTTTCTCTGGTACAAACTGAACTACAGTCCGCTGCAAGATTTTGCCGGCAGCATGATCCTGCATGAAGATCATATCTATATGTTCAATGGCTATAAGTATTTTGAACCCATCGGGCTGAATTATGTGAATTTTTTCGGTCAGGATTCCATGGTATATGAGATGGAAATGAATTCCATCATCAAACTGGATTTGGATGGTAATATGATCTGGCATAAGGACATGTACAACAAAACATCCCCACTAAATTCTCATTTGCTGCAAACAGCACCGGGTAATTATCTTTATGTTTTTGACCAGGCCCCGTCTGATCTATACATCCACGATGATACGATAAACTGCCCCCATTATCCGGAGTTTACCTATGTTCCCCTGATGCTAAAATTTACCACTTCGGGCGACTATATCGAAGCCCGTTTCTTTGAGCAAACTTTTGGCTTCATGGAGGTTGAGGTCGATGATCAGCACGATTTCTATATTTCCGGTTATGTGCATGACACCCTGATTCTTGGCCAGGATACCATTGTCAGGCCGGATGGAATATTGAAAACTTTTCTGGCCAAAACAACGCCAAAGCTTGAATCGTACTGGCATCAGGTTTTTACATGGGACCCACCTGCACAGGAAATGACAAACCCCAAGATCGAATTGCAGGAGAATAGCTTGTTTTACAGCTTTTCGGTCAACCGTGATTTTGTTTTTTATGACAGCACCTATGCCATCGGCCCTTTTGCGGAGACATTTCTGGGGGTTTTCGACAGTGCCGGCCAATTGATCCACAACAAGATCACAGTATCCACTTATGGGATCAAAAACCATTTGATGCGCCTGGATAATTGTAAGAACATGATCCTGGCCGGAAAATTCGATGGGGAAGTCTATTTTAACCAGGACACCCTTTTTTCACCCTCGCATGCCATCGAAGATTATTTTCTTGCCAGGAATCTCAGACTGGATCCCCTGACATATCACCTGGGAAAGGATACCCTTGTTTGTGATCAGATCACCCTGACAGCCCCCCAGGGACACATGTATTATCGCTGGAATGATTCCCTGACGGACAGTCCCGAATTTACCGTTCATGAAACCTCCCTGGTCAGCATGTCATTTGCCGGTGAGGAAGGCTGCTGGTCGCAGCCCGATTCGATCTTCATCCGGGTGCATCCCATGCCGGAAACCAACTGGCCCGCTGATACCAGCATCAAATTGAGCGATACCCTACAATTATCCACTGTGATTCCCTATGAACACTACTTGTGGTCCACAGGGGATACGGCCAGCAGCATTTCACTGCCAGCCACCGAACTGGGTAGCGGCTCACACACCATCTGGTTGCAGATCGATGACGGCCCCTGCAGCACCATTGATACCCTGAATATCCAGATCATTGATGATACCGGTCTTGATGAAAATCGCCCAAAGAGTATGATCAGGATCTACCCGAATCCGTCAACTGCCCTTTTTCAACTGGAATCGGAGATCCCTGTGGATGGCATTAAACTTTACAACAGCCAGGGGGAAGAGCTGAACCAATCCCTGGTACATAAAAGATCCGACAATCAGTTCATGATCATACTTGCAACACAAACAAGGGGTATGTATTTCCTGCTGATCAAAACGGATCATGGGAATATCTACAGGAAACTGATCAAACAATAAACTGGCGCTCCTGGCAAAAAACCATCCCGGCCGGAAGTATTGTATCAGCGGTCTTCATATTTACGTTCACCGGCCAGCATTTCAATCGTCAGGGAATTGGTTTCCGGCGGAAGCGGGCTTTCAAGGTCCTCATTGTATGCTGAAAAGGGATTCATGGACTTGTTAAAATCCACCATGGTACGAAGGCCCTCGTCCGGCAGATCGACTGCTATATAGCGGCCCTGTTGATTGGTCTCATCCCCGTTGCTTTGATCCAGAAAGGGAAGGAACAATTCTTCACTGCTTCCCGCAAACTCAGGCAGATCATCCTTGCGGTATACATGCATGGTATAGGATTTCCCGTCCAGGGTAAATTCAATATCACCATATTGGCGGAGGGAGATTTTATCATTTCCGTTTGTATTCAGGTGAATGATCTCTTCCTCATCGGAAGGATGGATCACTGCGCTGATTTTATATTCTTCTTTAATGGGGAAATATTCAAGTTCCTCAAATGCTGCGATGTCATCTGCTGGTAAAGGGGAACGTGCAGGGTCCAGGAATCTGGCATTCTTTTCTGTGCGATATTCCTGAATTTCCTGCTGGTAATTCTCCTGCGCCGATACAAATCCGGAATATAAGAAAAGCATGGGGAGCAGCAGATAAACAAGATCCTTTTTCATTGGTCTGTGTTTTGGTTTATAATTACACCTGATTGAATCAAAAATAAAGATACGATAAAAAATGATTGTATCTTTGAAAATAGCAGAAACAAAATTCTGAAAATGATACAATTGCTGAAAGTTTATTCCCGGGCTCTCCTGTTAATCATGATCCTTTCCTGCATAGTTTCATCCAAAATACAGGCGCAGGTTGTTGACAGCCTTATTGTAGAGTATGCAAGATCTCCCGGAGACAGCCTGGTCCGGGAGCAGCTTTACAGCGGGATCAGGCAGGTATTATTCAATGATCCCGAACTGGCTTCCCGCAAAGCGGAAGAGATTATTAACATTGCCGAAAAAGAAGGCCAGTATGAAATGCTGGCCACCATGATCCTCAACCAGGGTATTGCCTGCGACCTCAACGGGAAATACGATTCGGCCATTTACCGCTTTGAGCAGGCACTGGAGATCGCCAGGGACCATCAAATGGATATTCTGGAAGGAGATATTTACAATAACTGCGGCATCGTATATGCTTACATGGGCGAACTTGCAAAAGCCCTGGATTACGGCCTGAAAGCCCTGGCGCTATACGAAGAAATGGCCGATTCGAACCGCCTGGCGAAAATTTATAACAATCTGGGATCGAGGTATTCGGAAATGGGATTGAATGATAAGGGCCTGGAATATTATGAAAAAGCCATGCAGATTAATCTAAATAACGGGGATGATTACCGGCTGGCACATAATTACGGGAATATGGGTACCATTTATTCAGAACTGGATCAAAATAAAAAAGCCCTGGAATATTACATGAAGGCTTACGAGATACAGGAACATCTCAACAATCGCCTCGACATGGCCATCACCCTGGGAAACATGGCTGTAGCCTACCAGAACCTGGGAGAATACGAGTGGTCGCTGGAGTATGCTGAAAAAGCCTATCAGCTTTCTCTGGAAACCAATGACGAGATTGGTAAACTTACCTATTTTGTTACCTGTGCGAAAACCTACAAACTGATGGGAAATTATTTGCAGGCCCAGAAATATTACGAGCAGGCCCTTTCAATGGCCCGGGAATTGGGTGCCAGGCAAAGCAAGATGGAAATCTACCATGGACTTGCAGAATTATATGCCAAAAAGAAGGATTTCAAAAAAGCATTTTCCTTCAATGAAAAATATCTTGAAGAAAGGGTTTTCTTGCTTGATTCTGAAAAGGACAAGGCCCTGGAAATGCTTAAACAGTATGAAAATATCAAGACTGAAAATGAAATTGCTTTGCTGACCAAGGATGCCGAAATACAGAAACTGAGACTGAAAAGGCAAAAAATGCTGCGCAATTCCATTGCCGGTATCGGGCTATTGCTTCTGCTCATCGCCACCGGGCTCTGGCGGCAGTATGTCTTTGTGAAGCGAACACGGAATAAGCTGGCTGACAAGAACAAAGAGATCGAGCAGGAAAAGCAAAAATCCGATGAACTCCTGCTGAATATCCTTCCGGCAGAAACTGCCAGGGAATTGAAGGAGAACGGCAGCAGCCAGGCCCGCAGGTTTGACATGGTAAGTGTGCTTTTTTCTGATTTTGTCGATTTTACCAGCATATCCGAACAGCTTGGCCCGGAAGAACTTGTTAAACAAATAGATCATTGTTTCCGTGCCTTTGATCGTATCATCTCACATTATGAGATCGAAAAGATCAAAACCATCGGAGATGCCTATATGTGTGCCGGGGGTTTGCCGCTGCCCAATACAAGCAACCCCATAGATGTGGTAAATGCTGCCATGGACATGCTAAAATTCATGGAAACATATAAGGTTGAAAGACAGGCCGAAAACAAACCCTGGTTCGAGATCCGCATCGGAGTGCATACGGGCCCTGTGGTAGCCGGAATTGTTGGAACCAAGAAATTTGCCTACGATATATGGGGAGATACGGTGAATACGGCCTCGCGGATGGAATCCAGCGGCGAAGCCGGCAAGGTGAATGTATCCGGGAGCACCCATAAATACATTAAAAATGAGTTTGTATGGGAAGAACGGGGGGAAATAGAAGTTAAAAGCATGGGAATGGTGGACATGTATTTTGTGAGGAGTAAATAAAAAAAGGCGCTCTTTGGTAATAAAAGGTATTTATCCGTTTTAAGCATTACCTTTAGAAATGTTTAAATACCAACATTCATGCAAGTTACCATAAAAAGAAAGAATATTAAGTTCACACCGGATCCTGGAAGGGTCATTGCCCGCTTTCTCTATACCACCGATAAAAGGGCTTTAAACACCATAGGCTCGGTTTTAAAATTATCGGAGAACAAAGTATCACAAGTGTTAAGTCCCCTGCTGAGGGATTTTTCCTTGCGACACAGAAATATCTCACAAATTTTCGAAAAGCATTTCAATAAAATATCTCATTTGCTAAAGCTGCTGGATGTTGATCCCGACTCACTCAGCACTTCGCAAAAAGCGCTTATCGGTGCCTACTTCACCATGGAGTATTCCATTGAATCAGCCGCATTTTTTAATCCTTCCATGGTGGAACATCCCGACCAGTCGGAAACCGGCCCGGGCGAAAAACGGGTCATTATCAGTTTCAGGGCAACAGGTGAGGGGCATATATCCTCGATCGTTTTTCGTACCGGAGTACTTGATAAAAACAACAAGTTCTCCATTGAACCAGCCGGTAAAATGCTGGAAGAGGCCAAGCATATACGAAAGCACATGTATGATAAAGCAGCCTTTAAAAGCAAACTGGATGAAATGAAAAGTATTCATCCTATTATTCCCCCCGGTTTAATCCTTGATAAGTTAAATGATGTTTTCACTTATGGCGAACTCAGCGCCTGTGTTCGGGAAGCACGAAAGATAGTACAGCCATCTTATGAGAAAGAAACTTTGTTTAATCAGATTAAGTGGCTGGCCTCATCCCATTACGAACTTGATTTTTCGCTGGATACAAATATTTCCGAAAGGGTCATCTTTCCGGTTTCGGAAAATGAAAAGAACGGCATTGAAGATGCCCGTTTTGTTAAATTCACCGAAGACAATGGTGAAAGCATTTATTATGCTACGTATACCGCTTATGACGGCAGCACCATTCTACCAAAGATGCTTAAAACCAGGGATTTTTATCACTTCAAGGTAATGCCGCTTCATGGCGAAATTGCCCAAAACAAGGGCATGGCCCTTTTCCCCAGGAAAGTGAAAGGAAAATATGCCATGCTTTGCCGATTGGATGGCTTTAACAACTACCTTGCTTATTCTGATGACATCAATATCTGGCGGCAGGCAAAATTAATTCAAAAGCCCAGGTATCCCTGGGAACTTATTCAAATTGGCAATGGAGGCTCCCCCATTGAAACGCCGGAAGGATGGCTGGTAATTACCCATGGAGTTGGCCCGATGCGGGAATATACGCTGGGAGCTTCCCTGTTCGATCTTGAGAACCCGGAGAAAGAAATCGGGAGGTTAAGATCTCCGCTGCTGGCACCCAATGCCGAAGAAAGGGAAGGATATGTGCCCAATGTGGTATATTCCTGCGGATCGATGATCCACAATGATGAACTGGTTATTCCTTATGCCATGTCGGATTATGCTTCAACCTATGCAACCGTTAACCTGAGGGAGCTTATGAATGAGTTGAAAAATCCTAAATTGGATTCGTAATACGACTCTTTCTGCAAGCAGCTTCCTGCGATTTACTCCTTGTATTTTTTGATCAAATTTCGACATCCCCAACAAGGCAAAGTGTGAATGATGTAATTTTTATTTAGAAGACTGTCTCGAAGTAATCCAATGCAATATCCGAGATATTACCGAGACCTGGCAAATAAAAAAGCAAATTATTGAAAGCGAAGAAAAATTCAGGACAATTACAGAGAACTCCGCTGATGCAATTTTTATCGCTGATAATAAGGGTAAATATATTTATGTAAATAAACAGGCTATTGGTTTATTGGGCTATTCAAAGGAAGAATTACTTAGGTTTACAATTGCTGATATCTCTCCCCAAGAAAGAATAGAAGAATATTTTCAAATTTTTCAGAAACTATTTAAAACGAACCATTCCTATTCCGAGATAGGAATTGTAATTTCCAGTACAAATATTAACACTCAGGTGGAATATATTTATAATTTCTTTAAACTGGAGGCTGAACAGAAAAAACTGCATTTTTCATTCAGGAACGGACTGTTGAATGAAGCAGCAGAAGTAAGAACCGACCGTGAAAAAATCTATGCAATACTAACCAACCTGGTTAAGAATGCATTGAAATTTACACCCTCTGGTTTCGTTGAATTCGGTTATATAAAAAAGGGCGGCTTTTTGGAGTTCTACGTAATGGACAGTGGGACAGGTGTTTCCGAACAACAAAAAGAATTTATTTTTGATCGGTTCAGACAAGGCAGTGAATCCCTCACCCGGAACTATGAGGGAGCCGGCCTGGGCTTGCCAATTTCAAAAGCCTATGTTGAAGATCTGGGTGGAAAAATCTGGGTGAAGAATAATACCGACTTGCCTTCCGGTAATGGTAACCGCTTCAATCGGGGTTCAACTTTCTATTTTACTCTTCCTTTCATTCCTGCAAAAAACCCTAAAATGATCTCTTCCGAACTCACGGCAGATGTTGATGCAATAATTCATAAAAGAAAACTAAAAATCTTAATTGCTGAAGACGATAAAGCATCGGAGTTGCTTTTTAGGATAATGTTGGGAAATGATTCCAGAGAATTTTTACATGCCTCCAACGGAATTGAGGCCATTGAATCCTGTAAAAACAACCCAGACATCGATTTGGTGCTGATGGATATCAACATGCCGAAAATGGATGGCTATGACGCCACCCGGAAAATTCGTGAGTTTAATAAGGATGTGGTAATTATCGCCCAAACTGCTTACGCTTTATCCAACGACCGCAAAAAGTCAATCGATGCCGGCTGCAATGATTATATATCAAAACCCATAAAACGGGCAAGTTTGATAAAAATCATCGAAAAGAATCTGAAACCGGAATAAGTGTGAATGATGTAAGCCTTAATTATAATTGTGTAATACTTACCTGGCTTATCAAGCCTACTTTTATACAAATTAATTTTACAATGAAAAATAATATATGAAAAACAAATTTTTAACTTTTATCCTGGTACTGGCAAGCAGTTTTGCTTTTGCCCAGAGACCAGTTTCAAAAGGTGAGTCACAAATAAATGTTGGTGTTGGGCTTTCATCCTGGGGTGTTCCTGTTTATGTGGGCTTCGATTATGGAATACATCAAAATGTTAGCCTGGGTGCCGAAGCATCTTTTCGTTCATTCAATGATAACTGGCACAATAATAAGTACAGGCATTCAGTCATCGGTTTTCTGGGGAATGCCAATTACCATTTTAATACCTTATTGATTATTCCTCCTCCCTGGGATTTTTACGCCGGACTGAATCTTGGCTTTTACAGCTGGAGTTCGCCAAACGACTACGAAGGTTCTCATACATCGGGAATTGGTATAGGAGCACAAATTGGCGGTCGCTATTATTTCAGCAATACTTTTGGTATTAACCTTGAGTTTGGTGGAGGAAATGCATTTAGTGGAGGAAAATTCGGGTTGACAATAAAAATCTAAGTGAGGAAAAACTTATTGCACGAAAAGCTGCAATAAAAGGTAAAAACAGCAAAATTGTTTAAATACGCAATGAATTATCACAAAATAAAAAACAAACGAAAAAAAATAAGCCGTTTGTTCAAAATAATACTTAACTTGTAAATAATTAATCGATAACAAAAAATAATGAAAAAAGGAACAGTAAAATTTTACAATGAAGTTAAAGGTTTTGGCTTTATTAAAGACGAAGATTCATCAAAAGAGTATTTTGTACATTCAACCGGTTTAAAAGATGATATCGGCGAAAATGATGAGGTAACTTTCGATTTGGAAGAAGGTAAAAAAGGATTAAATGCCGTTAATGTTAAGCGAGCTTAATGTATAAGTATTTTAAGCATTTTTTATTATCCCGCTTCTGGCGGGATTTTTTTTTACACCATTTTTAAGTCTGACTTGTGAAATTCTTCGTAAGCCTGCAATACGGTCAAATGTGAGATTAAATAGGCCAGTGAACTTTCTGCGCCCTGGTTGCGGTTTACGCCATAGCTTTCAAAACCATCGCAACAGCCTTTGGTTTCAAAATCGTACAAACTCATCCGCAAGTCATTTTCACCCAGAAACCACAGAAAAGATGTGTACAGTTTATTCAGGTAGTCCTTGTTTTTAGTAACAAAATATGCCTGGTGATACATCAATACCATGGCCATTGCATCGATGGGCTGCTGGGCAAAAACCGAGCGTTCGCCCTCTTTTTTATACCATTTTTCGTTGCCAATTATCGAAAGGTAATTATCCTTTAAGGTATGGCTGGTTAGAAAATCCATTGATTCAATCGCAGTTTCCGTAATTTCAGGATCATTCAGTATTTCGGCAGAATGTAAGAGCGCAAGTGGTAAAATGCCATTATCATATGCCAGCAGGGATTCAAACCAGTTCCAGTCAGTGGTCCGGTTTTCCAAATAATGTTTCATTAAAACGTTTGCGAGGTTTCTTAATCTTTCCGTCATTGAATCATCTGAGGGATTGGTTTTCAGGTAATAACAAATTCCAATCATCGTATTGGCTATACCCCGGATAGATTTTATTTTTTCAAAATTGGGCGATGCATTAAAAAATACGAGTTTACCGGTCTGATAATAAGCATCGTTCGGGGCATTTCCCAACAAATAGCCCAGCGCCCAGATGGTCCTGCCAAAAGAATCTTCGGAGCCAACTTCATCCAAAAAATTCCGGTTAAAACTCAGGAAATTCCTGAATGTTCCGTTCGCATTTTGCAAGTAGTGGATGTAGCTCAAATAAATGGGAGACAATTCAAGTGCCCGCTTATCTTTCATTTGCCTGTATGCCATTAAAACCATCAACAAGGCTCTCGAATTATCATCGAGGCAATAGCCTTCTTTTAAGTTTGGAATGCCAAATTTTGCATGTTGAATAATGCCGGTATCATCGGTGAGGCGGTTGATGTGCGCAAGCGAAAAAGGAGGAAGAATGAGCAGATCAGGTTCTGTTTCTTTTCGCCGAACAAGCGGATGCTCTTTCTTCATTAATTCTTCTGCAAGCTTCACATATCTTTCACCAGTTTTGGGCCAGGTAATTTTCTTGCCGTATTCACCGGCTTTATTTTTTAATTTCCTGAGTTCTTCAGGATGATTAAAGAGGTCGGTTAAAGTTTTTGCCAGCTCATCCGAATCATTAAAATTGAACAAGCTACCCCTTCCTTCTGCCAGCATCTCAGCGGCATGCCAGTAAGGGGTTGACAAAACGGCTGCGCCTGTTCCAACCGCATACGAAAGCGTTCCGCTGGTAATCTGGGCTTCGTTCAAATAAGGGGTAATATAAATATCGCAGGCATATAAATATTTGAATAATTCCTGCTCATCAATAAATTCATTCAGGAAAGTCACATGATTTTCAAGCTGAAGGTTTTTTACCAAACGAAGAAGAAAAATCCGGTATTCCTCGCCGGAATGGCGCAATATGTTCGGATGGGTTTTTCCCAGAACAATATAAATAAGCTCAGGGTATTTTTTCACCACTTCGGGCAATGCTTTTATTACTGTTTCAATGCCCTTGCTTCGCCCGATAAAACCAAAAGTAAGCAGCACTTTCCTGTTTTCAAGCTTAAACTCCTTTTTTGATTTTTCGGGACTAAAGTGAATGTCGGGAACACCATGTTCAATGAGTGCAATTTTTTCTGATGGAACATCGTAAATACTGGTCAGGAATTTAACCGCCTTATGGCTCATCACGACAATTTTCTGAGCCATTTTACAAATTTCCTTTAATACTGCTTTCTCGTTGTAGGAGGGCGTTTTGAGTATGGTGTGCAGCGTAACGATGAGCGGTATCTCCAGCCGGTGAAGCAAAGGAAGGATGTAAACCCCGCTTTGTCCGCCAAATATCCCAAACTCGTGCTGGAGGATACAAATATCGGCGCCGCTGAAATTAATGTATTTCACCGCTTTGATATAATCCTCCTGATAATCCTGCCGGATGCTTAATTTAACTTCTTCAGGATATTTATAGGTGAGGTCGTTGTCATTCAATGCAATAACATAACCTTCATTATCAAGGTTTTGATTGGCGTTTGCAGCCAGCATCGATTTAAACAGGTTGTTGGTAAAAGTCCCGATGCCGCATTCGCGGGGTGGGTAAGTAGCAATATAGCATATTTTCATTGGCTAATCTATGCTTGAAATATTTTTACCAGCTTTTTTGGCCGCTTTATCGGCTCTTTTTTCTTTCAGGCTTTTTAAAGCAAGCTTCTTTTTATTTTTTCTTTCTTTTCCTTCTTTAACTTTTGCCATTATGTTGTCGTTTTAATGTTTGTATAGTTATTATATAGCGCTTCCCTCATATCCGCTTTTGATCACAGTTGATATCATTTTAAAGCGCCCGTTTGCTTTTACAAAATTTGAAGCGTGGGCGGGTATTACAATACCCTGTCCGGTTTGAAGAATATTTGGCTGATCATCGATAACAATTTCGGCGGATCCTTCAATAATCTGAATAAACGTATCAAAAGGGGAAATTTTTTCTGCCAGTGCTTCCCCTGTGTCAATCGCCACGATGTTAATGTTCCCGGTGGTTTTTCGAATAATTGTTTTGCTAACCACCGAATTGGGTACATATTCTGTGATCTCAATGAGAATATGGATTTTTGATTTTTCGATTTCTTTCATTGGCCCCAACTTCAATTAAAATAAGCTCATCAAAATTAAGGCCCCTGGACCAGGAAGGTATTACAGCATTCATGTTTTAATTTACATCATTCACACATCTTCGAGTGTTTCGCGGCGTTTGTTTTTGAGCTTTTTGAAATGGGTGGGGGTGAGGCCTGTGTACTTTTTAAACTGATTGGAAAGATGTGCCACACTGCTATAATGCATTCTGTAGGCAATTTCCGAAAGATTCAGTTCATCATATACGATCAATTCTTTAACCCTTTCTATTTTATGTGTGAGATAAAACTTTTCAATGGTGATACCTTTTACTTCAGAAAAAAGATTGGCCAGATAAGTATAATCGTAGTTGAGTTTTTCGCTTAGATAACTGGACAGGTTTACTTTAATCTGATCTTCGGTATAGTGAACCAGCTCAATGATTGCATTTTTGATTTTTTCAACAAGTACACTCTTCTTATCGTCCATCAAAAGCAATCCGGATTTTTTCAAATTTACTTTTAGTTTTTTCAACTGCTCCGGCCCGACATCACCAATAATATCGGCTTCACCAATTCTCACATAGACATATTTCAGGCCTTCTTTTTCAAGTTCGGATTTCACCACCATCTGGCAGCGGATGCAGACCATATTTTGAATATATAGCTTCAATGTTCTATTTTATAAACATAAAGTTAAGTCTTTTATGTGGAGTTGATTACATCAAATTTCATATTCTTTATTAATCCATACTTTCTGATGAGTATATATACAAGGCATACTAAATGGAAAAGTAACAGGAATTAGAATCAGAGCGATTAAGAAAAAATAGTCTTGAAATTGTCAGAAAGCATGGCTTGATTAATGAAGTTACCTGCATTTAAAGTAACAATGTGTTAAAGATGTAACTTAGAATTTTTATTGTGTAACATTCTGGGGCACAAATGCCTTTACCTTTAACCTACTATAGAAACCTTTGGTATTTAAACCTTTGAGCAGATCGGTAAGTTATCACAGTTTGAGCGCAAAATCCATCTCTGAGATTCTGGAAGTTTCACCAACACGAATTCAAGCGGATAACTGGATTGGTCAGGCTAAAGAATTAACAAAAGCGAAAGTATCAATTCCAATAAATTAACAAACCTTAAGCATTTACATTAATTTAAAAATAATCAAAATGAAAAAACTTAAAAAAAGTACAAAACCGATTGTGATTCTTTGGTGCCTGTCATTCCTGATGATAAGTACTATTGCTTATGCACAACAAACAAAAAGCGCTTTATTTGTGAAAGCTGATAAAGCCAGACTTTATGCACAACAAATGCAAGCCGACATACTTGTACCTCTTACTTACAATGAGGGGGTAGATAGCTACAAAGATGCTGAGAAATCCTTCAACAAAGATAAAGATGTTGCTAAGGTAGAAGCATCGCTTGTTGAAGCTGTAAATTATTTTAAGCAGGCGGTAGATCTCAGTGCCTCCTCCAGAATTGTTTTTGCCAATACTTTAGACGCACGTGCAGATGCATTATCAGCAGGTGCCAACGTATATGCGAAGGAATTGTGGCAAGAAGCCGAACAGGCATTTTATGAAGCAGCAAAAGAACTGGAAAATGGAGACAAGGATGACGCTTACAAATATTCAAAAGAGGCAATGGAAATATACCGGAAAGCAGAATTAGCTTCCATTAAAACAGATTTGCTTGACGAAACACGGGCTTTGCTGGTGAAGGCAGATGACTTGAAGGTTGACCGAAATGCCCCAAAAACACTTAAAAAGGCAACAAGCCTGCTGGCAGAAACAGAAAAAGAACTCGAAACGAATCGCTACGACATGGATTACCCCCGCATTTTGGCAAAACAAGCCAAATACGAAGCCAGGCATGCTATTTATCTGAATAGCGCCATATCTGAAATGGATGACAATGACCTTGAAATGGAAGATGTAATTCTGCAATATGAAACACCTCTTACAAGAATTGCAGCAAAAGCTGGGTTTGTGGCACATTTTGATGAAGGACTGGCAAAACCTGAGAATAAAATAATAAACTATGTGGATGATTTACAGGAAAGAAATAAAACGCTTCTTGCTCATAACTTCGCAAAGGATTATAAAATCATGCAGCTTGAATCAAGCATTGCCTTATTGAAAAAGGAAAGTGATGCACTGAACAGGGAGCTTGAGCGTGAATCAATAAAACGCAGTGAGGCCATGAAAGTGCAAATGAAGAAATTTGAAGACGAAAAGGCCATACTGGATGCTAAAATCGAAAGACAAAAAAAACTGGATGATCAGTTTGAAGAAGTTTATCGGGCATTTAACAGCACAGAAGCATCGGTTTTACGTTCTGAGAACAATGTAATCATAAGAATGCATGGTTTTGGTTTTGAAATTGGAAAATCGGAAATCAAACCGGAAAATTTTCCTTTGCTAACCAAGGTACAGAATGCCATCAAAATATTTCCCGGAAGCGCAGTAATTGTTGAAGGCTATACAGATTCTTTTGGTGGAGATGCATCGAATTTAAAACTTTCTCAGGATCGTTCAGATGCAGTTACAAAATATCTAAACGCAAATTCTGAAACAGCCGATCGAAATAAAATAACTTCAGTGGGCTATGGTGAAATCAACCCCATTGCCAACAACGAAACAAAAGAGGGGAGAAAGCAAAACCGCCGAATTGATATAATCATTCAACCAGTTTTATAATCATATTCGGACCCAAATTGAACGAGTTTCGTTCAATGACACCTGCCTGAACGAATTGCAGGGAACCAGAAAAATGTTGATTTTCACATGAATTTTGTGAAAATCAACATTTTTTTAACTACTGTCCGGGTAATTTTGGGGAGATTCCGAGCGAAGCGAGAAATCCCGTGGCGTTTAGTCGGACAGTAGTGATTTTTTTTATTCGGTTTGCCAACCATACCTTCAATATCAAATGATAAGTGTTTATAAATCCTTGATTATTTTAAAGGATGGTCTTTGTTGATTTCAATAAACTGTATTAACACCAGCAATTTTCCCATTTGTCTTTGCACTTAGAAGTGAAAGAGATCTTCAGCGAAGGGTGAGGTGATTCTTCAGCGACGGGTGAAGGGTGTCCTCAGTTATAAGAGAGGTATTTTCCTGCGCTGTTTCTCCCATTCCATCAAATTACAGTTCCATCGGAAACAATTCAAATAAGAATGAAAATGCCATGCAGGTGACTAGCTAAGTGTCGAAGAATAAAACTTATTACTTTGAGTACACAAAGCCCTGATATTCGGATTCCTAGCGTACAATATTGATCCTTACGCTGTTCGCTACTTGATTACCAATTTGCATTTGAACAAGATAAACTCCCCCTGGTAAATCTTTTCCATCAAAACTTACCTCATGCCAACCTTTTGAGAAATGACTGATATCAATAACAGCGACAAGATGACCTTGAAGATCATAAATCCTTAATATTTTAACTTTTTCAATATCAACTTCATCAATATGAAAACGAATATTCGTTGAGGCAAAAAATGGATTTGGGTAATTGTTGTATACAAATGACTTCGGAGTAAAGGGTAGCCTATCAGGCATTGGGTCTGTGGATGTAATAATATTTTGATAATCTGCAAAATAAGAGGTATACATGCACCTGATTTCGTATCCAAGGCTCAGAGCTATTACAGAGTCTTTTAGTTCACTGGTCTCCCCGTAGATTGAAATCTCCTGTTCCAAAGCATCGATCATTTCTTTTGCCCATAATTTCTCCGGAAATTTATCCTCGTTTGTACTGTCCGTATAATAAAGTGTAAAATTGTACTGGGTAACTCCATTGATACCCTCACCGGATAAATTCAATTCGGAGGATCCGGGATTCTGATACCTTCCGCTAACAAAGAAAAATGACCCGGCATAGGTTGTTGGATAGACCTGAGGAATCGTGTTGTTTACATCGGGTTTGTTGAAATTCAGATCTACATTTTTTAGAATGGGCTGGTTTATTTTTTCAAAAACCTGTAGAATGCCTTCCCGGAGGTTATCATCCTCATCAAAATAAGAGGCAAATCCGTAATTCAGGGATGCTGTCATATCCAAGCGGTACCGGTCAATATCCTCTCCGATTCCTATCGGAAACATACCTGTTTTATAATTATTGTTCTGGGCCAACTCTAGAGGATCAATCGGAGACTTACCATCCGTAAATGCCAGAATGGCATTGCTATAATCATCATTTTCAAATTGTTGGAGAGCTTGTGCAAGTCCCAGATCCAGTCTGCTACCACCACTTCCGCTAACACCTTGCAGAAAATCTTTTGCCTCATTGATATTCGCAGTTGTTGCCGGAACCAAATGATCTTTCCAGTGTTGTACAGAATAATTATAAAGAATGATGTTAAAGAAATCCGTAGATACAAGTTGATCCAGGGCATTTGAAACAGCCTCCAGGCTTTGTTCGAGTTTATAGCCGATCATGCTGCTTGAGTTGCCTGCTAAAAAAACAATATTTTTTGTCAGAACATCCGTTGGAGCTGCCCAATTCTCAGGTCTTACAAACAATGAAAAATGCCCATCCATGGTATCACTGTTCACTGAATAAAAATCCACCCCAAGATTTTGATTATCCACAGAGAATTTAAAAATCAGGTCTGTTGCAAGAAATGCCATGGGTTGTCTCATCCTTAATTTAAGATGCGTTGGATCATTCTCAAGAACCTGGTAATTGGGGTGAGTAGGGATATCAAAGCCAGTTATTTCCCTGCCGGTTTGTACATCAAAGTTGAATTCCAAATGGTCGATGGGATAAGTAATAAAATCTTCTGTGGCCAGTGGGTACTTATAAGAGGATATTCCCAGGTGGTAATCCAGTATATTTATGTAGGTTAACTGCAGTGTCTGTATTGCTCCGGGGGCAATATCCTTCAGGGTCAATTTAAGACCATTGGGACCTATATAATCATTCACAAGGGCGGCAAGCCCACCCTGACCGGTTCCAGGATTCGGGTCCTCCGGTTCTACCAGCAGAATTGCCTTGAAGGTAGTATCATTTCGTGTGTATAATAATTGTGTGGAACGTGCATCAGCGGGCAGGGGAAAGTTATACACCGCATCAACAGCCTGATCCCATTCGTTCACAAATTCCTGGTAAACCACCGTTTGTGCAACAAGTCCGTCAATTTTTACATTTACTTCAGTAAGTCGGTTTCTCAGGAAATCTGCCGGGTAATTTTGATCCTTCGGCAATAACAAGCCGTCTGAAAGAGCAAGCTTCGAAAGAGCAAGCAATATTACAGCAAGAATGAAGCGATTAAGCATGTGGTTCATTGTTTTCATTTTTCTTCCAGGTATTATTATTTCAAATAAATTAATTTCATTACAGGTAAGCTTATGGTTCTGTCTTCATTATCGTACAATTCGCAGTGAATAAAATAAAGACCATTGCGAATGCTTTTGCCGTTTTGATCTCTGGCATCCCAGGTGAAAGTCAATACCTTTTCGCCACTTTCAAAAGATTTGGCAGCTATATGCTGTCCCTGTAAATTATAAATCTCTATTTTTGCCCTGTATCCATGAGGATTATCAATTTCAATCCTTGTGGATGAATTGAAAGGATTCGGAAAGCCTCTTAAATTAGTTCGTTCATCCGATTTAAGAGATTTGGATGGAGGTACAAAAACAATGCTGTCCCTGCCCCCTAAACCCGCATAATGAATTTCAAGAATGTCTTTGCATGTATCACCCGGAATTGCATTGGAAAGATAGGATAGCCTGTAAGACCCGGTTGTATTCAACCTGGTAATTTCTAATAAAATATCGCGGAAATTACCATTGATATCGAAAAAATCTCCACCGGTGGGATACAAAATCGGATTGAAAAAATCAAGTTGATACTGGGGATCTCCAATACCATGGGGTTCAACGGAATGCGTTAACATTTCGTCTACCACATCCTGGGGAGTCAGTTGAGTATATGAATTATTAATATGATAAGAAGCATCGGTAATCCAGATAAAAACACGATTTGCCGCCGGTCTGAAATCAAACTGGCAGGCTTCCATCAGTGCTTCGAGGGAATTTTCAGGAAGGTCGCCACCCCCATGTGCATATTGTTGATTAACATATTGTTGAAATAACTGAACATCAGGAGTTAGATTATAAATATTTTCAATTGCATCCAAAAAAGTGACCATACCCAAACGAAAATCTATGCCCTGGCTGCTGAGGCTGTCTGCAAATTCAAGGATGTTGTCTTTAACACCATTTATTTCTTCTGTCATACTTCCCGTAACATCCAGAACAAAAACGATATCGGCCATATTTACCCCTCCTGCAGTATCCTTGGCAAGGGTGAAATCTTCAATTTTTATAGTGTCTTCATAAAAGAAAACATTTTCATAGCTCAGCTCCTTCAAATATTGTCCGGTTTCTTCAATTTGTGATTTAAATACTATATCAATAAACGGAAAATCTGACAGGATAAGGGTATCAATGGTAACACTTAGTCCTGTATTTGAGAAGGGGGCAGCAGGGATAAAAACGTTTCTTTTAATCTGATCCACGATCCCGGAATCATCCAAAAAGTTTAACTCCAGCTTAATTACCCTGTCCTCATAATTTTCAGGAATATCCAGAAAGGCACTGCTGTAGACTTCATTTTGCGCATAAATATCCAGGGTATCCGGTGAACTCCAGTTTTCTACATAATCATCTCCCAGTAATTCCAAACCCGCACTTAAAACATTGTTATTGCTGTTATTGGCAAGTTTCACCAGGGACTTAATATTTCTTGGAAACAAAAGATTATTTTCTATTGACAAGAAATGGGGCAGATCAGATCTCATAAAAACACCATCGGGGAATTCCGGCGTTTTTAGTTTAATATCCAGAACATACGCTATCTGTTCATCAGGATTTACCAATATCTCTGACCACTCCATCTTAATGCCCAGGTCATAGATTGAATGCACGACAGGAGTCTGGTTGTAGTGAAGGTCAAACCAATTGCCAAATATAAGTTTGGAGGGTAAATTATTGATATATTCCAGCTCCACGCCCATGCCTTTCGGAGCATCAGATCTTTCCCACAGATCAAAACTGGCCGGAATATCATTTTGCAGGCTGGTATCAGTCCCGACCAATTGTCCGTTTACAAATGAAAAACCATCGCCCCACAATCCAAGTGCGGGATCAAACAGCAGTCCCATGCCGATCATATGAGAAATAGTATCGATATTCCGGATACTCAATTGCAGTCGAATAACCTCAGCATTATTTTGTTGAATCATTGCAAATGAGAAGTCAATCTTTTCGAGGTCCGTAGCTTCCAGGCCTAAAAGAGTGTCTGCCTGTTTTATCAGTTGCCTGGGTTTATCATAAAAATAAATCTCCGGATGATGGTAAATACTATCCAGGCTGAAAAAAGGATAAGAAGTTAAAGCATAGGGGTGCCCAAAGCTAATCTGACAATGATTGTCAAGACTTTCCTGGGGAGATCCATTCGTGGTACCAATGGTAAAATATCCATCTGACAGCAACGAAAATGCTGTTTTTTCATTTTCCAGCAATTCATACTCCATGTTTAGGTCGCGCGAACCCTCTGTCTGAGATAATTGAGAATCTGGTATTTGATTTTCCGGGAAGCTCAGATCAAGGTTTGATTTCACTTGAGCGAATACGGAAAAATAACAGCCCGTCATCAAAATAAGCAGAAATTTTTTTTTCATGATATTAGGTTATTGAAGATTAATGAACAATTTAAGCGCTTTACAGGGTAGGCTGTTTATGAGATTTTCAGTAGTCTGTTACAGGAGTAAGCCCTAATTTTTCTGATCATATAGAAGACAATAGGATACCAGATATGGTTGCACGCAGCATGAAGAGCCCACGGATAAGAAGGGAGCTTTATTTTGCGATAGTTTCGGGTGTCTTTTCAATGCCGGGTACCTGAATAAACTTAAAAACCATATTTCGCTCAGGCATATAGTTATATTTTTGCCAGGTATATACTTTTTTAAATTCTGTGATTATGGAATCAGAGGGTAAAATGCTGAAGTTTTGGATTGAGATGTTTGATGGAACAATAAGCTGGTAGGTAGCCTCTTCAAATGCTTTGCCCCAAACTTTTGTGGTTTCAATGATATACTCTGCCTGATTGGATTTAAGTGGCTGCTTATATGATATTTGAATAACAAGCTCCGGATGATTGCTAAAATCTACCAGGAACAGAAGCATAGAACTGTCAATCTCAAGAGGTTTTATAACAAAATCATTTGTCAGGTCATATAAATAAACTGAATCGGGATTTCCATAAAGATCACCTGTTGGGAAGGGATAATGAAGAAGCTTTTTATCATTCTTATCGTAACGAAAATAGTAGGTACCTGAAACATAAAAATCCCGGCCTTCAATTTTCATTGTGATGTTTTCACGAAAGAAAGACAGGTTTTGACTATATGCTCCAATCTGCAGGGCAATCAATAAAGTCAACAGGATAGATCTGATCATAATCTGATTAGTTTACCAGATGATATTCTTGCGCCATTTTTAAGCAAATGATAAACATATACTCCCGAAGGTAAATTTTCAGCCGGTATCCATTTAAACATTTGAACATTGGGTTGGATTTTTTCTTTCAGTGATTGCCTCCCCTGTTGGTCATATATGCATAACCCCACCTGATCATTTGATTGAAGTTCAGGAATCTTCCAGTAGAACACAATGCTTGAAGAAAACGGATTTGAATGGAATCAATACCGGATTCCTGGTAAAGCCACAATTCAACAGCCCAGTTTTCAGAGCTTTCTACATATACTTCTCGTAACAATGCCATAGGCGGCCCGGCATTTCCATATGAAAGTAAATTTGACAGCAGGAGCAATGAAAGAACAACACTAAACTTTTTCATCATGTAATCAAGTTTGGGTTATCAATTCATAAAGCTACTGATATTCAAGCTGGATTACAAGAAATTAACGATTCAATTATTGTTGCCGTCCACTGGAAAACAAGCTCAGCTCTTAGCCATTGCTACAAAATCATATTAAGCATGGCACTTCTGGTTAATATAGAAAACCACATTCACGGTAATACTTTCGAATGGGAGCGTCTGGAATTTAAAAGGGATAGGAATCCGGAATCCACTATTCGTACCATGTGTGCCTTTGCCAATGATTTACAATGCAGAATTACCTCGCAGCAAAAGAAATATTGTTGCCCGGGCGCACAGGAACAGAAGTATTGGTGATTTTCTTAAAGAGCTTCATATCAGAAAAGGGTATCACAATTTTTTTGACAAAATGTTTCAGCAATGCTTTAGCACACCCAAATAAAAAAGGCTGAAACCCTTGTGATTTCAGCCTTCTATTAATTTCCGAAGCTCCCCGGGCCCGTAAGGGCGACCCGCTGATTAATTAAAAAAGCCAAACTAATAATGTAGTCTGGCTTCCTTTCATGTGCTCCCCAGGTTGGACTCGAACCAACGACCCTCTGATTAACAGTCAGATGCTCTAACCAACTGAGCTACTGAGGAATGATTATGTTTCTGAACGTTTCAGCCCGTAAAAACGGATTGCAAATTTACAAATACTTCAATAACTGGCAAGTAAATTCAAAAAATTTTTCTTTTCCCTCTTGGCTGTCTCCAAAGCTTTTTGTAATTTAGATTCGTTTAAAATAAAAACCAAAACGAACATGAACAGAATAAGTAAATTATTTTCAGTAGTAAGTCTGATCACTTTGTATTTTATTCAGGTACAGACTTTTTCGCAGGATTGCCAGGCTTATTTCCCGACAGAAGAAGGTACGGAACTTACCTATGAGATGTATAACAAAAAGGACAAGCTGGACGGTACCATGGTACAAAAATTAAGTTCCATTGAAAAATCCGCTGACACCACAATTTTTAATATTCAGCAGAAGGTGTTTGATAAGAAAGATGAGCTCCTGTATGAAGGCGAGCTTAAGTTCAAATGCCACGGCAACAAATTCTACCTGGATATGAACTCTTTCATCAATCCGGAGCAATTCAAGGCCTACGAGAACATGGAAATGGAAATAACCATGGATGATATTTCATTGCCTAATCAACTGGAGGTAGGCATGGAGCTGGACGAAGGCTTTATCAAAATGAAGATCGATGCACAGATGATGACCATGAATTTCAATACCCGCATCTTCAATCGCAAAGTGGAGGCAAAAGAAACGCTTAGCACCCCGGCCGGTAGTTTTGAAACCTACAAGATCTCATCCTCCACCGAAAGCAAAACCCCAATGATGACAGTTACTACCAGCAGCACCACCTGGTACTCGGAAGAATACGGCATGATCAAATCGGAGAACTACGACAAGAAAGGAAAGCTGGATTCGTATTCGGTGCTGGTGAAGATTAATTGAGGTGGTGGATTGGTTGACTGGATGATTGGTGAATTTGTCTACTGGTCCCGACTTTCAGTCGAGGATCCTCGCCTCGCCATGGGCGAGAATGGATTAAATGGTTTATTGGTGAATTAGTTTATTGGTTAACTGACCGTTTATGTGATGCAGCGATTTACAATTTGGTTGAGGCCACACATCGAATATCGATACATCACATAATCGATCAATCGCTAAATCAGTTACTCTTTCTTAAGCAGATCCCTGATCTCCTGCAGCAGTTCCTGCTCTTTGGATGGAACCTGGGGCGGAGCCGGTTTGGCTTCTTCCTTTTTCTTCATCCGGTTCATTCCTTTCACCACCCAGAAGATGACCAGGGCAATGATGAGGAAATTAAGGAGAGTTTGTATAAACAGGCCGTAATCGATGCTCACGGCATCCCGGATCAATACATTGTTTTCATCATAGATCGCTTTCTTCAGGACGATCCTCAGATAATTAAAATCCGAGTCATTGATCAGCAGCCCGATGGGTGGCATGATGATGTTGTTCACCAGGACAGTTACGATCTTGCCGAAGGCCGCCCCGATAATGATACCAATGGCCATATCGACCACACTGCCTCTTTTGATAAAGGTTTTGAACTCTTTAATAAATCCCATGATATTATAATTTTATTTGCGCTCTGATTCAAAGCTACAAAATAATAAAAAGAAGTCAGCTTGATTTCCGGATTAATCCGTCTTCCACGCATGTTTCATAAAACGGATCTTATACAGGGTATAATCCAGGTTATTTTTCATGAAATCCGGTGTCTGATCGACCCAGGTAGTGCCTGCATCTTTGGAGTAAAGGACCTGGGAGTACTCCTGTGAACCACCAGGGCTCCCGCACACCCAGATATGGGTTTCATCCTGAATCGCAATGCCGAGCAACCAGTCATTGGTACCGGGATAATACTCCGTCCAATGAATTCCTGCATCTGCCGTACTGTAAAAACCGCCGTAATCATAAGCTGCATAGGCTTCGGTTTCGCTGAGGAGGAAAAGGTCGTTGGCATCATCAAAGGCAGCATTTGGCACCGAAACATCCTCCCAGGTAGAACCATGATCAGTAGAACGAATGATAAATCCACCAAAGCCTCCCATGGCCCATATGCTGTTTCCAAATAATTTAATAGCCAGGTAATGGCCGTTAGATCCCATGGCCGAGCTAATGTTCAGGTCTTTGATCGGGTCGGGCCGGGTCCAGCTGGAGCCACCATCCATGGTATGCAGCATAATGGGCGTAGAGTCGGGTTGAAAGTAATCACCAACCACCCAGATGTCATCAGGACTTTTTGCAGCAATACGCAAAAAAAGGCAATCCTTGTAAAGTTCGGGTACCGCGATCTTTGTCCAGCTTTCTCCCGCATCATCCGAACGATAAATACTGCCCGAATCACCAGTAATAAACAAATTCTCCTCATCCAGCATGAAAACACAATTAAAACCAACATTGATCAGATCGGAAGCTCCGGCAGGTGCCCAGTTTTTACCACCATTGGTTGATTTCAATACATGGGGCGTTCCATCATCGGTTTTGTCGCCAACCAGAACAAGTGTATTCCGGTCGATGATACAAATATCTTCCAGTGCACTCAACAATTCATCGCTTCCGGACTGGGATTTCCAGTTCACACCCCCGTCGCTTGTATGAAGCAAAAAGCCCTGTGTGTTCTGGTAAGCACCCACTGCCCAGCCTAAATAAGCGTAGTTATCCACAGGCGGTGGATCTTCATCCGATTTTTTGCAGGAATTAATTAGGGTCTGCTGAAAAGGTT
>NPIE01003649.1_pt1 | contig 49444 bp, 37 predicted proteins | sample 8637661 | NCBI WGS metagenome assembly NPIE01 (sample SAMN07420842, study PRJNA396082) | bioreactor metagenome | isolation source: sample BA12 brine-fed electro-methanogenic bioreactor BA | place: Japan: Kochi | collected 2016-12-09 | reverse complement strand
ATACTACGTCCGTTTTTAACCAGTGACTTAGATGATTTCTTTGATTATGCAAAGCTAGAAACAGTTGGACCGAATGCTGGATGGATTCCTCATCCAAATTTATCACATTCAAACGAAATTTTAAAGCGTTTTGTGGAAGCCGATGATGTCTTAGCGATGTATCATAAACAAGATTCTAAAGTCTTTGGTTCCATTGGGTTACACAAAAGAGAGCTACCCGAATATGGTGAAATCTATGAACTTGGTTATGTGATGTCAACAGCTTATGAAAAGCAAGGTTTTATGACTGAAGCAGTTAAAGCGGTCTTGAATTACGCTTTTAAGGACATGAATCTTGAAGTCGTGTTTGTTGCACATTTTATCGAAAATGAAAAATCACGAAAATTAATTGAACGAGTTGGTTTTAATTATATTAAGAACATCGAATACGAAAGCAGAGATTATGGTTTGAAAATAAGTAAACTATATTCAATGAAACATAATGAATTTAAATATTAGGAGGAAATAAGTTATGAAAAAATGGAGTTTAGAAAAGTTATATTTAAGTTTTGATGATCCAAGATATACCAATGATTTAGAAACACTTGATCAAATGATTTTAGAAATTAATTCTCAAGAGGTTGATTTTCAAAATTATGAAAACAAAACCGAAAAATTGGTTAAGTATCTAAAGAATCAATTGAGTTTTAATGATTTAATCGACAGGTTATATCATTTTGCTTCTTTGATTGAGTCGGTAGAAAGCACAAATAGTCAAGCTTTAAAAAACACTAATCTTTTACAAAGAAAATTTACGGAACTAACAAAGATTAATACTTTGTTTATTAAATGGTTGGCTAATTACCCTGATTTAGAAAAGGATATTCAAACGAATGAACTGCTACATGAACATGCATTTTATTTAAACGAACAAAAAGAGTATTCAAAACATATGCTTGAAGATAATCTAGAAATTTTGATTTCTAAACTAAGGCAAACGGGTTCAAGTGCTTGGGGAACCTTACAGTCATTATTAACTTCAACTTTAGAAGTAGAATATGATGGTAAGATTATTACTTTATCAGAAGTAAGAAATTTAGCAAGCGATGCATCACAAGTTGTAAGAAAAAAAGCTTATGAAGCGGAATTAGCAGCTTACAAAAAAATAGACAAAGCAATTGCGGCCTCTTTAAATTCAATCAAAGGTGAAGTGAATACTATTTCAAAAGCAAGAGGATTTCATAGCCCGCTTCATCAGGCTTTAGAAAATAGTAGGATATCAGAAGAAACTCTAGAAGCAATGCAATCAGCAACTAGAGATTATTTCGAAGTATTTAGAAAATACATGAAACGCAAAGCAAAATTGTTAGGACATAGTAATGGTTTACCTTTCTATGATTTGTATGCACCGATTGGTAACTTCAACCAAAAATTTACCATTGAAGAAGCTAATAATTTTATTTTAAAACACTTCCGTAGTTTTAGTGAGCCATTATATGAATTGGCAAACAGAGCTTTTACAGAGGATTGGATTGATTATACCCCAAGAAAAGGTAAAGTAGGTGGAGCTTTTTGTGCGAACATTCACGCTCTTAAAGAAAGCCGTATTATGACTAATTTTACAGGTGAGTTTGGGGATATGACTACACTAGCTCATGAGTTAGGTCATGCTTATCATGGTGATGCTATCTTTGGAGAGACTAGTTTAAATAGTGATTATACGATGCCTGTAGCCGAAACAGCTTCAACATTCTGTGAAACAATCGTTAATAACGCAGCTTTAAATGAAGCAAAGAATGATGATGAAAAGATTTTCTTGTTAGAATCAACTATTCAAACTTATAACGCAATAGTCGTAGATATTATGTCAAGATTTATCTTCGAAAAGAGCGTTTTTGAAGGTAGAGAAACGACTGTTTTTGATGAAGAAGAGTTGAATCAATTGATGATAAAAGCACAATTAGAAACGTATGGGGATGGATTAGACCCTGATTATTTACATCCATATATGTGGGTCTGTAAACCTCATTATTATTCAGGGGGTTTGAGTTATTATAACTTCCCATATACATTTGGATTGTTATTTGCAATAGGCTTGTATGCTAAGTATCTAGAAGATAAAGAAGGTTTTGTTAAAAACTATGATTTATTATTAGCAGCAACAGGTAAAATGAAGGTTGAAGATGTTGCGAAACTAATGAATATTGATGTTACTAAGAAAGATTTTTGGGTAGGTTCTTTAGAACTGATGAAGCAAGATATTGAATTATTTTTAAATTTAACAAAATAATCCCAAGAAAACTATAACTTCATTTGTTTATATAAGTGAAAGGGTACAAAGGAGGTAAATTATGAAAAAAATATTAATGGCTTTTATTTTGATGTTTTCAGGAATCTTGTTTGTTTCTTGTAATAGTGTGGAACAAATTCCAACAGGAGATAATGTTGGTTCTTTTAGTTCATATGATCAATTAGAGGAGTATTTATCACAATTCTACGAACAACAAGAAGGAAAATATTATCTTTTCGGTGGTGATGTTTGGGCAACTCCTGAGATGGCTGTGGGTGATACAAACAGTGTTGATTTTTCTAGCACTACAGGTGAAAGAGATTTTTCTAAGACAAACAACCAAGTTGAAGGTGTAGAAGAGGCAGATACGATGCTTACTGATGGGTATTATATTTATATTACCTCAGGAACAAAGTTTTTTATGATTGATGCTGAAACGCTAGATATTGTCTACACATATGAAATGCAAGAAGGGTATCTAGAGGGTCTTTATGTATATGAAGATAAGGTAGTTTTACTCGCAAATGTCTATAGTTATACTCTTATCCAAATTCCTGAGACTGATGAAACAATTACTTCTGAAGGTTTTAATCCGGATGGATCGGATGACACTGAAGCAAAGTCTTCTGTTTTCTATGATTCATATCGTTATACTTATGGAACGAAAGTTGTTGTATTAGATGTTAGTGATGTTGAAGATATTTCTGTTTTTAGAGAAGTATTCTACGATTCAGCTTATTTAGCTTCTAGTAGAATGATTGATGGTTATTTATATTTAGTTTTAAACAATTATTCAATCAATTACTATTATGCAGAAGATAGTTTTATTCCAAAATATATGGATTCTGTAGTAAGTACAGAATTGATGAATCTACCTGCTAATAAAATATATTTCATGCCAAATGATGGCGAAAACTTTAGTTACTTAATCTTATCTTCGTTTGATGTAACTGATAATGAAGATGCTAGTATTAAGGCTTATTTAGGTAGTACATATCAAATCTATATGAGTCAAAATAATCTATATACAACCGTATATAAATGGACTTATGATGAGATAGAAGGTACTTACGATAATCAAACATTTATCTTAAGATTTGCGATTGAAAATAATCAATTAGCATATAAGGCAATAGGTGAAATTTCAGGAAGTCCATTAAATCAATTTTCAATGGACGAATATGAAGGTGTGTTTAGAATAGCTGTAACTGATTATGAGTACACATCAGGCTTTGAAATGAATATTACCAATAGTTTATACTTGCTTGATGCAACAACAGATGATGAAATGACAGAACTATCAGTTTTAGGTGGATTAGGTAAACCAGGAGAGAGAATCTATGCAGTAAGGTATTCAGGAGTTAACGCTTATGTAGTTACATTTGTTAACACTGACCCACTATATAAATTAGATTTATCTGATTCAGAAAATCCAGAAATCTTAGGTGAACTTTATGAAGAAGGTGTTAGTGATTATCTTCATGAAATTACGGATACTTTAATGGTTGGTATCGGAAGACAAGCTGTAACTCGAGATGGATGGACAAATTTTGTTGGTGTAAAAGTTGCTTTATATGACACTTCAGGTGATGAAGTAGAAAATATTGAAACCTACTTAGTAGAGGGAGAGTATTCCTATACAAGCGTTACGTACAACCATAAATCATTTATCTATTTTGAACCTGAAGACGCTGATTTTACTTACATAGCAATTCCAGTATCTGTTTATGCAAATGGTTATAGTAGATATTCACAAGAAATGTATGTGTTTAAAGTAACACATGATGGCGATTTACAGTTTTTAGCGAAGTTGGATCATTTTGATCAAGTAGATAATTATTTCGATTCCATTGAAAAAGCAGTTATGATTGAAAACTATATTTATACTTTATCTTATTCTCAAATTCAAGTTTTTGATATGAACAATGATTTTGAATTTATTGATAATGTAGTATTTAATCAAACTTATTATCGGGATTATCCATTTACAGAAGAACCAATGGCAACTGATGCAACTGAAGAAGGAAATAGTACAGACGCAGAATAGATAAAAATTTTAATAAAAATATGCGAGTTGAAGTTGAGCTCGCATATTTTCATTTTGTGTCAATAATTTACATATAAATGATATTTTTCTTAGATTTTACGAAAATTTTCGTTAAGTATATAGATTTTTTTTGGTTTTTGTGGTAATTTAATCTTTGAAATATATACTAGTATATATTTAATTGTTAATGAAAGGAGCAATTATTTATGAAGAGAAGATTTTTTGTATTAATACTATTTACTTTTATGAGTCTCTTGTTTATGGGTTGTGATTTTTTAGGTGGAAATACAACAATTACTGTACCTACTACTACTGAAACCACTACAGAAACCACTGAAGAACCAACAACGACAACAACGACTACTGTTTCTGTAACTGATCCAGCAACAACGACAACTACAGAACAAACAACAACGACAACAACAACTGAGGGTCAGACAACAACGACAACTGAACCGCAGACAACTACAACTACAACTGAGGGTCAGACTACTACAACAACCGCTCAGCAAACAACAACTACAACTGCACAGCAGACAACAACTACGACTGCACAGCAGACGACAACTACGACTGCACAGCAGACTACTACAACAACTGCGCAGCAGACAACAACAACAACTCAGCAAACAACAACTGCTGATCAAACTACAACAACATCAACAACAGGAGTTACAACAACTACACAGCAAACAACAACTACGACTGCTGATCAAACAACAACTACCGGAGTAACTACTATTCCTGATACAACAACTATTACATTAACAACTACAGTTGTTGGAGAAATAGATGTTACTTTCTTGGATTGGGATGGAACAGTATTAGATGTTGTAACGGTAGCTTACGGTGGTGATGCAACTCCACCGGCAAATCCTAGTAGACCTAGTAATGGTTTCTATTCTTATACCTTTACTGGTTGGGATGCAGCTTATACTAACGTTACAGCTAGCATAACTGTTCAAGCACAGTATTCTGTCAATTATAGTTCTCCGACAGCTTACTCTCATGAAAATCTTCTAAACATGGTTTCTAATTTTACTGGAACATCTGATCCTGCTGAATTAGAAGCTGAAGTAGTAATGATGATGGAAATGACTGGTGCTGTATCTGAACATGAATTATTTGACATGATGAATGGTATGATGGAATTGATGCATGATTTCCAAAATGTTCAAACAGCTCAAGATTTACAAGATTTATTTGCTAAATCTGTTGTTCTTGGCTTTGATTCAGATATGATAGCAAGATTAGGATTTAATCTACTTTATAATGGTTTATTAGGGGAAAAACAATCTACTCTTGATGAAATAGCATATCTTGAAGCTGAGATCGTAAATATTCAAGCGGAAATAGTACAAGCAGAAGCTGACTTAGCTGCTTCACTTTTGGCTGCTGAAACCTATTGTGCTACTACTGATTATAACAGTACTTGTCAACTCTATATAAACAATATATTAGCTGAAATGCAAGCTGACAAAGCTTATTATGATTTGTTAAACTCTACATATTTTGGTGAGGGTTTTGACTGGGGTTCATATAACGAGTTAGAATCATATTATTCAAGTTATGTATATGCTAGAGATATTGATATGGATCCAGTAGCAACTGCTGAGTATCAAAGTTATTATATGATGTATTACAACAGTTTTTACACAGAAGATCAGGCATTAATTGATGATTTATTAGTTTTGTTTGATGCTTATAAAGTTGCTCAAAACAATAGATATCATACTGATTATAGTGATTTGTATAATAACGATGCGAATGATCAAAACATTATGGGAATGGTTAATCAATACTTATTTGGTTATTGGGATGATAACATCGACGACTATGTTTATGGCTATGTTGATTACTACTGGGAAGTCAATCATCTAAATTGGTTCATTTTTGAATTAGGTTGGGAGATTGAATGGTTAACAGAATCATTAGTTACCACAGATACAATTATTGCTTATCTAGAAGACCCTGTAAATGCAGCTAATGTCCAAGAACTAATCAGAATTGTTTATGATGGATTATTTGCTACAACAACAGTTATAGATCAAGAAATGGTTGATTTTATTAATATGCTTTTGATGGGTGGCAAAGACATGGTGATGATGGGACATACAGGTATGATAAATGTGAATGATCAACCTGGTATGCCATTTGAATATTTACTTAACCCAGAAAATATAACTTATGTAGTAAATAAATTAGGAGCTATATTAGGTGCTTTTGAAGCTACTTTATCTGAAGAAGACTATGTCGTGATGGGTGATGTGTTTAAATCATTATTCCCATTGCTTGTGTTTGATCCTGATATGACAGAACTTGAAAAGGAAGCTTTAGCAAATGAAATAGCAATATTATATGATCTATACTTCCCTATTATTAGAACTACAACAAGTGATTTAATTGGCTTCTTTAATGCTTTCACTGAAGCAAAAGCTGAGAAGATTCTTGGACTAGTCTTTATGATTGGTAATGATCCAACTAGTATGGATTACTTATTATATCAAGTAGCTTCGACTTATGAAGTTGTTCTTGGAGATGGTAGTTTTGATATTAAAGCATTAATCCTTAATACTGTAGACATCTATTATCTAGTTACTCAAGAATTAAATCCTGATCCACTAGAAGTAGCAGCTACTAAAGTTGTTGTCGGTAATAATGTTGATCAAATATTATTACTAGCTACAGAAATAGCAGGCTTTAATCCAAGTGGATTTACTCCAGAAAACTTAGCTGTAATTGATGAGTTTATGGCAAGGATTGAAAACCTAGTAATGTGTTATTCTTGGGGATTTGAAATAGCTGAATCTGATTTTACAGATCTATATCAATCAAGTGATTTTGACAATTTACTATATAATCTTGGTTATGTGGATGTAGAACAAGCGAAAACAGATATTATGTTAATGCTTGGTGAAACTGATGAAGAAACAGCTTATTATATGTTTAGAGCTTTAATGAACTATACAACTTATTTAATGAATGTTAAGAATTTTGCTGACTTACAAAGTTGGGTTGGTAATATAGATACATTTGGCTAAACACAAGAAGAAGTTCTTGACATCATGTTAGCTATGATTGAAAAAGAATTAGCTGCACAAGCTGATGGCGATGACTGGTATCAACAGCAAGTTCAAGCTTACCAAGATCAAGTTAATTATTATAACCAACAAATGGACAATTATTTACAACAATTAGCAGATATTGATGCTTTGATTGTTGATTATATTGCTACATTAGATTCTGGTTTACAAGCAGATGCAACAGCTTATTGGGAAGCATACAAGGTGAATCGGGATAATGAACATATATATTACGCAGCTAATTGGCATATTGAAATGTTAATTGGGTATAGTAATCTATGGGATTTAGAAGATGCCTATTATGATTTATACTTAGCATTAAATGCAGATCCATTTGACCAAAGTGAGGTAGATGCTGCTCAAGCTGTTTTTGATGGAATATATTATATGTTCGATTCGGAAGTTCAAGCAGAAATTGATATTTATTTTGATATCTACGAGCAGAAATTTGTTCACTATCAAGAAGTTTTCTTCCCATTAGAACAAGCTTTATATGCTAATACAATGGCGTACGGAGATTTCTTAGGTTATGTTGAGGGACAAGGTTCTAACTATGGTTTTTATTTAGGACAATATTATAGCAGCATGCAAACTCGTGATGAATATCTTGGGTATTTGCAAGATATGATGGGACAAAATGTCGAATTACTAATGATTCTAGATTTGATCGAAAACAACAGACCTTTAGTTCTAAACGTACTCAATATCCTCTTTGATGATGTTCAATACATGCTTGCGAACACTCCAGAAACTGCTTTTGCAGAAATTTATGAATTGATTAAATTTGTTTCTGTAGAACATGGTAGATTTGAAGAGTTTACAACTGCTGATATTTTAAAATTATTACAAGATTTCTCTGATTTAATGAAGTTAAGAGGAACTACTATTGATGCTACTGAAGAAGCAATTATCGAAGACTTTATTGAAGTAATCGTTATCGCTATTGCTGAGGGCGAAGGCATGGAAGGCACTGAAAAAGATGCTTTCGTAGCTTTAATGACTCCAGTATTAGTTAAGTATTTAGGTTTTGCTGATACAGCATTAACAGAAGTTACTGACTTAATTGATTCATTAACTCTTGAAGATATTGATATGTTAGTTGGTACTGCTCATTCTTTCTATCACCCTATGAGTGATTTTGAAAGAGTTATTAAGATTGCAGAACTAGTTGATGGTATTTTCAATACTCCAGAATTTGATTTACAATTAATCCTTGATATGGGTCTAGAAGTATACTTCGATAACGCTTATATGTTTGATTATTTAGAAGCTGATTTATTAGCTGTTCAAACAGCTTATGGCATATTTGTCGGAGATACAATGACATTAATTGGTAATATCGCAGCCATTGATAAAACCAATATGACAACAGCTGATATCGCAATGATTCTTGAAGTCCAAGACAGAGTAGAGTTCTTTGCAATGCTAATGGAAAATCCTGAAGCAATTCTTGATGGATATACCTATGCTTATGCTCGTGCTGATTTCGAAGATTTAGTTATGATGCTTTTCCCTTACTTAGATTCAGTTGGTGTGGATGAAAGAATTACGTTTATAACAACAACATTTGATATGACTGAGGAAGAATCCTATTATTTATTTACAGCTATTCTTTCAACATTGAGAAATGTTGGACAGATCAAATCTGTAAGTGACATTGCGGGAATTTATCAAAGCTTACATAGTATTGGTTTAACAAATGCTGATATTGCTAGTTATGGAATGGCAATGTTTATGGAACTTTTATATCCAGAAATTCAAGATGCTTATGATACAACTTATCTAGAAGATGAGATTGCGTATTATGAAGCTCAGTTACTTGAAATTCAAGGTGATCTAGACGATATTGATGATACTGTGTATGCAGAATTAGACTTGTTAATGGATCCAATTATGACTGATGCAGTGAACCTTTGGGAATTCATGAAAGAATATCAAAGATCAGTTGCTGATTTCAACCAATGGTCTGAATCAGGTGAATATTATTACAATTATGATTTATATTTTAATCAACTACAATGGGCTTTCCAAATGGCTTATGAAAATGGTGATTGGTCAAAAGTAGATCAAATGCAAGAAGAGTATGGCTTAGATTATGAAGAATTATATTATTTCCAAATGCTATTTGAAAAAGGTAGAGCTGTTGAAAATAATCAAGATATTTTGGATGTGATGATTAGCGATTTTGATGCAAATTATTCAGGTCAAATGGTTGCTAATGGTTCAATGACATTATTATATTTAATGACTTCAATGGAAAGTAATTATTATGGTTACTACAATACCTATAGTTGGACAATGATTATGCTTGATCAATATTATTATGAATTAGTAATGATGGAAGAAAATGCAATATTCTTAGGAACAATCTATGAATTCTTAGCTGTTCCAGCTAATGTTGACGCTACTGAATCAATGTTATTAATCTTATTAGATGAAGTAGATGCTTTAACACAAAGCCCAGATTTAAAAGCATTTGATTTCTTAGCACAATTTATGTTCGATCATACGCAATTAGCAAAATACTCTCCAGCAGAGTTATCTGCAGAAATTAATCGTGTTTCCGTTTTCTTTGGTTTAATCTTTAACTCTATTGATCCGACTGAAGTAATTGAAATTGAAGCTTATATCAATAGTTTAGCTGATGTTTTTGTTGATAATCTTGGATTTGCTGATCCACAAGATGCAATTGATTTAAAACTTGAGATTGCTGGATTAGTAGGAACTTACGTGGGAGATTTATTAGCCGTTCCTGATATTATTAGTGTTTTCTTAGCTAGTTTTGATGCTACGAAGACGGAAGATTTATTGATGATTTTAGAACAATTCCATAAGATTGATCATTACAATGATATCAGTGATCTTCAAGCAGCTGTTATTATTTCTCAAGTAATTGTCTTATTAGATGATGATAGCTTAGATTATGATACGTTAATTGGAACTGTGTTTGGCCTTGTTTATGATGTTGCATTAACTACAGGATATCCTGGAGGATACACAACAACTGAACTTTTAGACAATATTTCTTTAACAATTGACGCAATTCTATTACAAGCTGTTATCGTTGGTGATTTAGGTGTTGATGAAGTTACATTTGCTGATGCAGCAACGGTTCAAGCATTAATTGATCTATTTGATGTTTTAGGATCATATTTAAGTATAGACTAGTATTTATATAATTTTTAAGAAGCTGAACTCAAGTTTAAAAGAGTTTAGCTTCTTTTTTTGCATTTATGCTGAAAATATCACTAAATTAAGGTACAATAGATATATAAGATTATGGGGTGATGGCTTTGGAGGATATCCAAATTGTATCGACAAAAAATAGTTTAGTTAAAGATGCTCTAAAACTAAAAATAAAAAAATATAGAAATAAACTAGGGTTATTTATAGTAGAAGGTCCGCATTTAGTAAAAGAAGCTTATGATGCAGGCTTAGTTAACCATGTGTTTTATGTTAATGAGTGTAAAATTGAAGATGTTTTAGCATATAAAGTTAGTCAAGAAGTTATGAATGTATTATCAGATGTGGAAACTCCGCAAGGAATCATTGCGATTTGTGATAAAGGTGATAATTTTAGTTTAGGTGATCGAGTATTATTGCTTGATAATGTTCAAGATCCTGGTAATATTGGGACATTAATCCGGTCTGCAGTTGCCTTTGGCTTTTCTGCTATTGTTTCTCATAATTCTGTTGATTATTATAATGACAAAGTAATAAGAGCTACTCAAGGTGCTATTTTCAAGATTAGTTTAATAAACTTTAATCTTGTCGATTTTATCAAAACTCATCAAGATTATCAGTACTTAGTTACAGATTTAAAAAGCGATGTATATTTAGAAAAACTAGAATTGAAAACAAATAAAATTGGGGTTATTCTTGGTAATGAGGGGCAAGGTGTCGATAGGGCTGTCATTGAGCTTGTAGAAGATGGGTTTAAACTTAAAATGGAAAAGATGGAATCTTTAAATGTAAGTGTTGCTGGTAGTATAATTATGTATGAATTGATGAAAAGGAGTGAAAAATAATGGAGTATATTTATGAAGATGACAGAATATTTTCGATAGATGAAGAAGGCAATTTGTTAGCTGAGGTCACATTTCCTGCTCGTGATGTATCCCGAGTTAATATCGATCATGTTTATGTTGATGAAACCTTGAGAGGACAGGGTATAGCATCAGAGATTATGCTTGAGGCTTATAATTATCTAAAAGAAAAAGGCCTGTTAATTGTAGCTAAATGTCCTTATGCCATCAACTGGTTTAAAAAGCATGAGGAATATCAAGATATTGTTGTGAATGTTAAGACAAAGAAATAGAGATTTATCTTGAAAATTTTTGACCCTTATGATATAATATTTTTGCATAAGATTAAGTGAGAGGGTCGTCCCCTCTCTTTTTAATGAAAGGAATTTGGGATGAATATACAAAAATTAAAAAAAGATATTAGCAGCTTTTTAGAAACGACTCCATATGGTCTTTATGACCTTGAGTTTTTAAAGGAAAAGAAAACAAGTATTCTTAGAATATATATTGACACTTTAGCTGGTATAACAATGGATGATTGTGTGGAAGCAACAAAACTATTAAATCCTTTTATCGATGAATTAGATCCTATTGAAGGTGAGTATATCTTAGAAGTAAGCTCCCCTGGTGCAGAAAAAGAGTTGAGATCAAAAGAAGCTATTGAAAAAGCTGTAGGAAGATTTGTTTATGTTGAAACATATGAACAAAAACTGGAAGGAAAGCTTACAGAGTTTGATGGTGAATATCTAACCTTGTCAATTAAAAGCAAAAAAGTTAAAATAAATTATATAGATGTTAATCTAATTAGATTAGCCATCAAGTTTTAGGAGAAGATTAAAATGGTAAGTAAAGAATTTTTTAAAGCATTAGAAGTATTGTCTGAAGAAAGAGATATTCCGAAGGAAAAGATTTTAGAAGTTTTTGGTAGAGGATTGATTAATGCTTATAAAAAAGCTTACAACGGCAAGCAAAATGCTGAAGTGGTTTTTAATGAAGAAAAAGCAGAAATCACTTTAGTTGCTCGTTCATTGGTTGTTTCAGAAATAGATCCTGAAGCAGAACCAGGAACACAAATTACTTTAGTAGATGCAAGAGAACATAAAAAAACAGCAAGAATCGGTGATATCATTGAACAAAAGATTACGCCAAAGAATTTTGGTAGATTAGCTGCTTCCACTGCAAAACAAATGCTAACGCAAGGTTTAAAACAGCTAGAAAGAGAAAGAAATCTGGAATATTTTACCGGTAAAGTTGGAGAAATGTTAAGTGCTGAAATTGTGCAAATCAATGATGATTTTGTTACGTTATTTTTAGGAAAAGATACAGAAACATCGATTCCTAGCAAGGATTTACTACCAAGTGATTTATTTGCTGGAAATAGAGTTAGTGTATATATCACTAAAGTTGAAGAAACGACAAAAGGTCCTAAGGTTTATGTTTCAAGAACGGACAGAAACCTAGTGAAACGTTTAATGGAAAATGCAATTCCGGAGTTAAAAGAAGGCGTTATTGAAATTATTGGTTTAGCAAGAGATCCAGGAGACAGATGTAAAGTATGTGTTGCAACAAATAATCCTGATGTTGATCCAGTAGGAGCTTGTTTAGGTCGAAATGGAATGAGAATAAAAAGTGTTATTGATAGTTTAAATGGAGAAAAAATCGATATTTATAAATATAGTGATGATCCAAAAGAACTAGTATCTAATTCAATTCAACCAGCAAAGAGTGTAGCAGTTATCATTGATGTTAGAGAAAAATCTGCTTTAGCAATCGTTCCTGATGATCAACTATCATTAGCTATTGGAAAAAAAGGTCAAAATGCAAGACTTGCAGTTCAGTCATGTGGGTGGAAAATTGATATTAAGTCGGAATCGGATGCTTTAGAACAAGGTATAGAATTCTAAAAAAAAGGTGGTTATTTTATGAAGCCAAGAAAGATACCTATGCGTAAATGCGTTGTTACTCAAGAGCGCTTTGAAAAGAAAATGCTGATGAGGATAGTTAGGACACCTGAAGGAAACGTCATCTTCGATAAAACTGGAAAAGCTAACGGTAGAGGTGTATATCTTTCTCGAAGTAAAGCTGTTATAGAGAAGGCAAAAAAGACAGGTGTTTTAAAAAAGCATTTAGAGGTTGAAATTCCTGATTCGATTTATGAGGAATTAATCAGTGAGTTGCAAAATGAATAAAGAAAAGGTACTGAATCTCCTCGGTCTGTGTCAAAAAGCTAAACTTTTGGTTTCAGGTGAGATGTTCACATTAGAAAAAATAAAAAGCAATCGAGCTAAGCTAGTCTTTTTAGCCAATGATGCTGGGCCGAATACTACAAAAAGAATTAGAGATAAATCAGAGTATTATCACGTTGATATTATTGATGCTTTTAGTAGTGATGAGTTATCTCAGGCTATTGGTAAAAAAAACAGAATGGCAATAGCGATAATAGACATTGGATTTGCAAGGAAGATTAAACAGTTATAGAAATTTGAAGGAAGAGGTGGTTATATGTCAAAGTATGTACCTAAGAAAAAGTTTAAAAGCACAAAAGATAATGAAGAGAAAGATAAATCTTTTGTAAAAAAGAAGAAACCACAAAAGCCTGTAAAGACAACATTAGTTTTTAAGCAAGGAATGACAGTAGCAGATTTGGCTAATGAAATTGATAAACCAGTTGCTGAGGTTATTAAGAAGTTAATGTTTTTACGCGTTATGGCTACGCAAACTCAAGAAATATCAAGAGAAAACGCTGAGCTAATAGCAATGGAATACGAGTTGGAATTTAAGGATGAAGTGATTACGGATGTAACCCGTTTTGAAGAAATGGAAGAAATTGATGATCCTGAAGATTTAGTGAATCGTCCGCCTGTTGTTACCATAATGGGCCATGTTGATCATGGTAAAACTACACTTTTAGATAAAATCAGAAATTCACGTGTTGTTGCTTCAGAAGCAGGAGGAATAACACAACATATTGGAGCTTATCAAGTTGAAAAGAATGGCAATAAAATCACTTTCATCGATACTCCGGGGCATGCTGCGTTTACAGAAATGCGTGCAAGAGGTGCGAGAATTACCGATATCGTTGTTTTAGTGGTAGCTGCTGATGATGGAGTTATGCCACAAACAAGAGAAGCTATTGACCATGCGAAAGCCTCTAAATGCCAAATTATAGTTGCTGTTAATAAAATGGATAAAGCTGGAGCTAATCCGGATCGGGTAAAACAAGAATTAGCTGATCTGGGATTATTACCTGATGATTGGGGCGGTGAGACTCCTTACTGTTTAATCTCAGCTTTAAAAGGTGAAGGAATTGATAATCTTTTAGATACAATTCAATTAGTCGCAGAAATGTTAGAACTTAAAGCAAATCCTAAAAGACCTGCTGTTGGAACCGTTATAGAAGCAAAATTAGATAAAGGTAAAGGGCCAGTTGCTACAATCTTAGTGGATAATGGTATATTAAAAGTTGCTGATAATTTTGTTGTTGGTTCCACTTATGGAAAAGTAAGAGCTATGACCGATGATTTAGGTAAAACTGTCTCGGAAGCATTTCCTGGGCAAGCAGTGGAAATTATTGGTTTAAGTGATATCCCAAGTGCTGGGGATCCATTCAAAGTCTTTGATGACGAGAAAACCGTTAGAGATATCGCTAGTGAAAGAGCGCAAAGAGATTTCGATAAACAACATTCGAAAAAACAAGCAGTTTCACTGGAAGATTTCTTTAGTAGACAAGAAAGTAAGATAAAAGAACTTCAATTAATTATAAAAGCTGACGTTCAAGGTTCTATTGAAGCATTCAAGGGCTCCATCAATAAATTAAGTGTTGAAGGAGCTTCAATTGATATCGTTAGAACTGGAGTTGGAGCTATTACTGATACAGATGTTTTATTAGCGGAAGCTTCACAAGCAATTATCATTGGCTTTGGTGTAGGTGTTCCGAGTTCTGTAAGAGAGTTAGCTGAAGAAAAAACAGTTGAGATTAGAACTTATCGAGTAATTTATGAAGCTTTAGATGATATTGAAGCTGCTATGAAAGGCTTATTAGATCCTGTTTTTGAACAAAAAGTTATCGGTGAAATAGAAGTTAGAGAAACGTTTAATGTTTCAAGAATTGGTACTATTGCTGGTTGTATGGTTACTAATGGAGTAGTAAAGAGAAATTCAATTATAAAACTTGTAAGAGATGGAAAAATCATTTTTGAAGGAAAACTAGGGTCACTTAAACGTTTTAAAGATGATGTCAAAGAAGTGAAACAAGGCTTTGATTGTGGTATCACTATTGATAATTATAACGATATTAAAATTGGAGATATAGTTGAAGTATATATGATGAAAGAGGTGGAATAAATGAGTAAAGTGAATCATTTAGAAACTAATGTTCAAAGAGTTGTTACTGATGTCTTAAGAAATGAAGTGAAAGACGACTTAGGTTTTATCACAATTACTGGAGTTAAAATCACTAACGAGTTATCATATATGTATGTGTATTATACAGTTTTAGGTGATGAAAAAGAGTTAGAAAAAACTAAGGTTGTTTTAGAAAGAGCGAATGGCTTTATTAAAAATCAAATTGCGCAAAGAGTAAAAATGCGTAAAGTACCTGTTTTAATATTTAAGTATGATGAATCCTATCAAAAAGGGTTGAGAGTTGACAACTTAATTAAAGAAATAAAGTGATTCATGATAACTGTTCGGACAATTTAGTTCGAACAGTTTTCTTTTAATTGCATGAATAGTAAGTTTTTGATATAATTTGTTGTAAGATGAATGAAAAAATAAAAGAAAAACTCAAAAAGTTACCTGAAAAGCCAGGAACTTATCAAATGCTTGATAAAAGCGATAAAATTATATATGTTGGTAAAGCCAAGAACTTAAAAAAGCGAGTAAGTTCCTATTTTGTTGGTGCCCATGATGAAAAGACTACAAGATTAGTTCAAAATGTTGAAGACTTAACTTATATCATTACCAACACAGAAAAAGAGGCTTTTCTCTTGGAGTTATCCCAAATAAAAAAGCATCTTCCTAAGTATAATATTCAGTTAATTAGCGATAGCACTTATCCATATATTGAAGTAACTGACGAAAGACATCCGATAATTAGAATTACAAGAGATGTAAAAACTAGAAAAGGTTCTATTTTTGGTCCTTATCCGAATGCTTCAGCTGCAAATGAAACAGTCAGGCTATTAGATAATATCTTTCCTTTTAGAAAATGTTCTAAGTTTCCGAAGAAAGTATGTCTATATTATCATATAAAGCAATGTCTTGGCCCTTGTGAGTATGAAGTTACAGTTGCCACTTATAAGGATTTAGTAAAACAAGTGAGGAGCTTCTTACAAGGAAATACGAAAGATTTTATTGATCACTACACTGAAAAAATGCATGAACATTCAGCGCGTCTTGAATTTGAAAAAGCTCAAGAGTATAAAGAACTAATAACAGCTATCAATCATACGACGGAGCAACAACAAGTCATCTTTAATGATAACCTTGATAGAGACATTGTAAATTTTGTTACTTATGATAATTATATATCAGTAAATATTCTATTTATGAGAAATGGAAAACTGTTGTTTTCAAAATCTAAAATATTTGCTTACTATGGACAAGTAGAAGATATCTTGTTAACATATCTTGCTCAATTTTATGATCAAAATCCTTTGCCAAAAGAGATTCTATTACCATATGGTTATAATTATGAACTCTTCTCTGAAGTTCTAGGGGATATACTTTTCTTCCCGCAAAGAGGAAGAAAAGTGAAACTTTTAGAAATCGCTTTAGCTAATGCTAATAATCATCTAAATAATAATCTTCCCGCTTTTTTAAATAAGGAAAATAAAACAATTGGAGCTTTATCTGAACTAGAAGAAATATTAAATGTACCAGTGATTAAAAGAATTGATGCCTTTGATAATTCGAATACTTCTGGGCAGAATTTAGTTTCCGCTATGGTTGTCTTTAACAATGGTTTACCAGATAAAAATGAATACCGTAAATATAAGATCAAGACTACGAAAACCAGTGATGATTATCAAATGATGAAAGAAGTTATCTATAGACGATATTTTTCGGTCTTAATGGAAGATTTAGCTAGACCTGACCTTATTATAGTGGACGGTGGATTAATTCAATTACGAGCAGCTAAACAGGTTCTAGAGGAGTTAAATCTAAGTATTAATGTTATTGGTTTGAAAAAGAATAACCAACATAAAACCGAGTCAATAATTACTTTCAGTGAAGAGGAGATAACCTTAGATAAACATTCTAATGTTTATTCATTGTTATATAAAATCCAGGAGGAAGTACATCGTTTTGCGATTGGGTTTCAAAGAAATGTTGCGCAAAAATCAATATATGGTTCTATTTTGGATACCATTCCTTTAGTGGGGAAAGTTACCAAGAATAAGCTGTTAAAAAAATATAAAACTTTAGAGAATATTAAAAATGCTCCAAAAGAAGAGTTAAAAGAATTAAAGATTAAAGAAGAAGCAATCGATAATATTTATTTTGCATTAAGTCAAATAAAAGACAAATAGAAAGAACAGGTGTACTCTATTGGAAGAATACGTATATGGGATATTACATGGAGTGATTGAATCCAAAAGAATTATTGCGATAAAAGGCAAGAAAAAAGTTAGTTTTTATTATATGAGTAAAAGTATGTTTAAACAATTTATGCAGTATTTTAAACCGGGCATTTATGTTTTTTTACAAACGAAAGCAAATGCAAGATTATACCATAAATATCTGGTTAAGAATGTAATTGCAATTGATAAGATTTTAGAACCGAATCAAAACCAGCCTAAGGTCTATTATGATATTTCGATTATCAAATCAGGGATAAAATCTTTAGTTAATCAAAATCGCAATCGATTATTCATCGATTTTGAAATGAGCATGCCTCCTTATAATAATTATGAGAATTTTATCTCGGAAATCATTCAAGTTGGCTATGTTTTAACGGATGAGTATGGCTTTGTTATAGAAGAATTTTCTAGTTATATTAAACCTAAACTATTTCCTGAAATATCGATAAGAACTAAGAAGTTCTTGCATATCGATCAAGATAGTATTAACTCGGGGAAACCTTATGAGTTTCTATATAATAAACTTTTTAAAGTACAAGAAGAGTATAATCCAGTTGTATATGTTTGGGGTAAAAATGATCATCTAGAGTTAAGTAAACTCAACCGAATTCATAAGTTAAAGAATTTTACTAAGAATATGCAATTTGTGGATCTTTTGAGTTTACATAAGACGTATTATGGGTTAAAGAATGATATTGGTCTATTTAATGCCTATTTTAATTATGCCAATCAAGATTTTACGAAACAAAAGCATGATGCTTATGAGGATGCTTGGGTTACAAAAGAAATATTTTATGCTTTTAAAGACATTTGTAATAATAGAAGAACAATCAATTTTACGTAAAAGAAATGACGAAATCTTAGAATTTCGTCATTGTTTGTTATAATACCATAATTACTGGCATAATCATTGGTTGTCTTTTTGTTTCATCATAGATATATTTTCTTAAAGATCTGATAATATCGTTTTTCATACCATTAATGTTTAGCTTATGTTTAGGGTTTAGATATTTTTCAGTAGAATCTAAGGTAATTTCTTGCATATCTTTCATCATTTTATCATTGTCTTTTATGTAGATGAAACCTTTTGTTACGATATTTGGAGTGCACATCACCTCATAAGTTTCTTGTGAAATGGTTAAAATTATCGATAAGAGTCCATCTTCAGATAACTCTCTTCTGTCTTTAATAACTAATGAACCCACTTCACCAATACTTTCACTATCAACATAGATGTCAGCGGTTTTTACTTTGCCTTTAATATATGCCTTTTCTTTTGAAAGAGCTAAGACATCTCCATTTTCCATAATAAAGGTGTTTTCTGGTTTTACTCCAGTATCAATCGCTAGTTTCGAGTGGAGCTTAAGCATACGGTACTCCCCATGAATTGGCATAAAAAACTTAGGTTTCATCAGTTTTAACATCAATTTAAGTTCATTTTGCCCACCATGACCTGAGGCGTGTACATCAGCAAATGGCGACTGAGCTACAACAGTGGCTCCGTTTTTATACAGTAGATTAATCGTTCGATTAACACTTTCTAGGTTACCTGGGATTGGCGATGATGATAAAATCACAGTATCACCAGGAATTAATGATATTTGTCTATGAGTTTTAGCAGCAATTCTTGTTAGCGCAGCTAAAGGCTCACCTTGGGAACCAGTACAAAGAATGGTTAATCTTTTATCTCTGATTTCTGATTTATTTCTCGTATAAATAAAAGTACCTTTTGGAGCTTTGATATATCCTAGTTTATAACCAACATCAATATTTCTCGTCATCGATCTACCAAAGACTGCTATTTTGCGATCAGAGGCAACAGAGGCTTCAACGATTTGTTGGATACGATGGATATTTGAAGCAAAGGTAGAAATAATGATTCTTCCTTCGATATCAGCGAACATCTCTTTGATATTTTCTGAAACAACTTTTTCTGAAGTTGTAAAGTCTTCTAATTCTGAGTTGGTTGAATCCGATAATAAGCAAAGCACACCTTCTTCACCGATTTGAGCCATCTTATGATAATTCGTGTCATTTCCTGTTGGTGAAAAATCAAATTTAAAATCACCAGTATGTACGATAACTCCAGCTGGAGTTGTGACTTTTAGTCCGAAAGAATCAGGGATTGAGTGATTTGTTCTAAAAAAGGTTACTTGAATGTTCCCTAAAGATAAAATGTCATCTTCTTGGTATATCTTCAAATTAACTGGAAAATCAACCTTTTCTTCTAATTTTGCTTGGATTAAACCGTGGCTTAAACCAGCTGCGTATATTACTGGTATATTTACTTGTTTAAGAAGAAAAGGGATACCACCAATATGATCCTCATGACCATGTGAGATAATTAAAGCTTTAATTTTCTTTTCATTTTCAATTAAATAAGAGTAATCAGGAATCACATAGTCAATACCCATCAAATACTCATCTGGAAATAAAAGGCCAGAATCAATGATGATTATTTCATCTTGATATTGAATACAGTACATGTTTTTACCTACTTCACCAAGTCCACCCAAGGCAAAAACAAGAACCTCATCGTTCAGTTCAATTTTATTATTCATATTTATTTTCCTTTCCATAGTTTATCTATCAATGATATTATATCTTTTATTTGTGATAATTGCAATTGATTCACCAATACCTTTTTATGAAAAGGCTTTTTGTTATTTAAAAGCTTTGGTAAATTTGATATAATTATAAGTTAGGAGGAATACTACTGATGATTGCTAATGTCTTAGTGGACGTAAAAGCTAAAAATGTTAATAAAACCTACGATTATCTAATTCCTGAACAATTCAGGGATTTTATTGAGTTAGGCTCAAGAGTAGTGGTTCCTTTTGGTAATAGAAGAGTAATGGGTTATTGTTTAAGTTTTAGTGAAGAGACAGAATATAATAAATCACTAAAAGAAATTCAAATGGTTTTAGATGTTGAATCGTATTTAACGGAAGAGTTGATTGTACTTGCAAAAGAGATCAGTAATGAAACAAATAGTTTGTTAATCAAGGTATTAGAAACAATGTTACCGTCTGCTCTAAAGGTTATTTATAAACCGAAAATCAAAGTCGTTAATTTTGAGCTTCTATCGAATGAACTTCAAGGTTTGTTTCAGTATCAAAATCAGATTCTTTTGGAGCAAATCGATTCTCAGTTTTATCAAGAGATAAAAAAAGCAATAAAGAACAATAATTTAGTACAAATATATGAGATAAAAGGTAAAAATAAGAACTTGTCAAAAAAGTTCGTTTATCGAACAAAGAAACCGGTAGATAAGATAACTGAGAAACAAAACACAGTTATTGAATACTTAGAAAAGCAAAAAAACAAAGAAGAATTACTACAAATATTATTAAAAAAACTTCACATTACTTCTTCAGTTGTAAATACCTTACAAAAACATGGCCTAGTCGAAATGGAAGAAAAGGAAGTGTTTCGGAAAGTGGATACACTGTATCCAGTTGAAAATCGTGAAATTATTTTAAATGATCAACAAGAACAAGTTTTTAATGCGATTATTGGTAGTTTAGAACGTTACAAAACGTTTTTATTACATGGAGTAACTGGGTCAGGTAAAACTGAAGTCTACTTAAAAGCGATTGAACAAACAATAAAACTAGATAAAACTGTAATATTATTAGTGCCAGAGATTTCTTTAACACCGATGATGATTTCCCGTTTTAAGAGTAGATTTAAACAGATGGTTGCGACTTTACATTCGGGGTTAACTAGCTTAGAAAAGTATGATGAATGGCGTAGGATTATCCGTAAAGAAGCTAAAATTGTTATAGGTGCCAGAAGTGCTTGTTTTGCCCCTTTAGAAAACGTTGGCTTAATTATTGTTGATGAATGTCATGAAAGTACTTATAAACAAACAAGTAATTTAATATATTACGCAGTTGATATCTTAGACCGGAGAGCTAAAATGCAAAACTGCCCTTTAGTGTTAGGTTCAGCGACACCAAATATAGATTTTTATGCAAGAGCTCATAAAGGGTATTATCAGTTATTAGAAATACCTAGTCGTGCACTGAATGCTAAGATGCCTGTAATAGAAGTAGTAAGTATGCTGGAAGAATTTAAAAATGGAAATATTTCCCCTTTTTCAAATGTACTAGTGAATGAAATAACTTTAAGATTAGAAAGGAAAGAACAAGTAATCCTTTTAATGAACCGTAGAGGTTACGCTAATTTTGTAATCTGTAGAGAATGTGGTCATGTTTTTAAATGTCCAAATTGTGATATATCATTAACCTATCATGAGTTTTCTCATTCCTTAAAATGTCATTATTGCAATCACGAGGAAAGTGTTCCTACTACCTGTGCAAGATGTGGTTCAAAAGAACTTAATTTTATGGGTAGTGGTACCCAAAAAATTGAAAAGTATCTAAGAGAAACCTTTCCTTCGGCTAAGTTATACCGAATGGACAATGATACGACTAGAACGAAAAATGCTCATGAGATAATTCTAAATAAATTTACTAAAGATGGCGATATCCTCATAGGTACACAAATGATAGCTAAGGGATTAGATTTTCCTAAGGTTACTTTGGTAGGGATTATTCAAGCCGATGCTAATCTTTTCGTACCAGACTTTAGAGCTCCGGAAAAGACGTTTCAATTGATTATGCAAGTTTCTGGGCGTTCAGGTAGAAGAAATATTGAAGGTAAGGTTATTATTCAAGCTTTGAATCCTGAGCATTATGCAATAAAGTTCGCTTGTGATAATGATTATCTTGGTTTTTACCAACATGAAATGAAAATTAGAAGGATTTCTCGTTATTCTCCTTTTTATTATTTAATCGATGTTATCTTTAGTGGTAAACAGGTCAGAGATGTTTTCTATAGTGGAATAGAGTTTGCTAAAGCCTTAAGAAGAACTTTAAGTGATCAAGCGATTATATTAGGACCAGCTTTAGACCGAACTTTTAAGATTAATAACCTTTATCAAGCGAGTGTTTTAATTAAATACCGTGAGGAAGAACATTTAGATGAAATTATCAATACCAATGTGGATAAGTTAATGAAAGATGAAATCAGTATTTTAGTGGATAGATATCCGAGTGTAGGTTAGGTGAGATTAATGAAAATATGTTTTATGGGTAGTATGGATTTTGCAGTAACAATCCTTGAAGGACTGCATCAAAAGTATGGAGTTGATTTGGTTGTTACCCAACCGGATAAACCTTTTGGCAGAAAACAAGTTTTAAAGGGAACGCCAGTAAAAGAAAAAGCAGAAGAACTTGGAATAGAAGTATTTCAACCAATATCAATAAGAAAAGATAATAATCGGATTTTGTCCGATGATTTTGATTTCATTATAGTTGCTGCATATGGTCAAATCATCCCAGAAAAAATCCTGTTTCATGGAAAATACCAAGCGATTAACGTCCATGCATCTTTATTACCACGTTATCGTGGTGGTTCACCAATGCATCAAGCAATTATTAATGGTGATAAGATAACTGGTGTCTCAATAATGTATATGGAGAAATCATTAGATACAGGTCCGATATTAGCTCAAGAGGAAATTCCTATAACCAAAACTGAAAATGTTCAGACTCTTGAGGAGAAACTAGCGGTATTAGGAAGAAATCTTTTGCTTAAAGCGATTGAGAAATTATTAAAAGATGAGATTGAGCCAAGAACACAAGACGATGAAATTGCGAGTTATGCTAGAAATATACAAAAAGAGCAACAAATCATCTATTTTAACCAACCTGCAGAGCAGATATATAATTTAGTTAGAGGGCTTTATCCTTGGCCAGTAGCTTATTTTTTTATTGATGGGTTAAAGTTGAAGGTTTTCAATACAGAAGTTCTTTTAGATAACACCTCTAACCAACCTGGAGAGATTGTGCGTATCGATAAAACTGGTCTTCATATTCAAACTACAGATGGTGTAATTGTATTGAAGAAGGTTCAACTAGAAGGTAAGGTCGCTATGGATATCAACTCTTTTATGAATGGAGCTGGAAAACAGTATTTTTATGTAGGTCAGATTTTAAAAGAGAGTTTATTAAATATAGATAATATGTTATAATATTTAGTTAGTATCAGTAGTAAATGCTGATAAAATAATCGAGGTGGAAGAAATGAATAGAGATAAAAATCTTTTTTCTAGAGATGAAATGTTAATTATGAATGTTGAGTTGTTGAATAAAAGAGGTGTCACGATTGATGAAATAGCCGACATTGCTTACAAACAACAATCAAAATGGAATGATAGTATTTCTTATCAAGATTGCTTAGATTCAGTAGAAAAGATTCTTTCTTTGCGTGATGTCTTTCATATTTTGCAATTAGGCGCAGAAATTGATCGATTAACGGAAGAAAAAGCTTTTCAAGGACCTATTCAATCAATTTTGGCTTCAGATTTAGGTATGTTTGGTATTGATGAGTTATTTGGTCTAGAACTTGCAGGATTGTATGGAACAATCGGTAAAACTAATTTTGGTGATATCGATGTTAATAAACCAGGAATAGTTGCTAAACTTAATTATGATGGTAAGGGTGATAAAGAAGCATGTCACACTTTCTTAGATGATATTGTTGGTGCTGTTGCCGCAGCTGCTTCCACTAGAGTTGCACAAATAGAAAACGAAATTGAAGCAAGGAAAGATCCGCGGATTATTGAAGAACCACAATTGTTTTAACGAGGAGTTCTGTTAGTTAGGAGGTGAAATTGGGTTGGATAATCGTGAAAAAACTTTAGATGAATTTTTCCGGAGAAATGATAATTCCAAAAAGAAGAAGGATTTAGATAGTTTAGAGTCAAAGAAAATTGACGATTATTTTAGCACGGTTTCTACTGAAAAGACTGTTAGAAAAGGTTTTATCGAAAAACTCGTTGACTTCTTTCGTATCACCTCATTTAAAAACAAGTTTGATGAAAATAAAGTTGCAGTTAATGCAAGGCATTTAGAAGTTGTCGGAAAGACAAAAGTAGCTAAGACTTGGGGAAGGATTAAAGATTTTTTTGTTTCTCGTTTTAGTTTTGAAGCTGGGGTAGATATCCTTGATGAAACAAGTGTTATGTACCGAAAGAACTTGGTTATTAAGAATATTATCTTTATTACCAATATCGTTTTTTTATTGTTTACTTTAATTGGTTCGTCGGGTTTAAATCGGAGTGTTAACTTAATTGTTACTTTTGTGATTTTTCTAATAATGTTTTTTACCGGTAGAACCGTTAAAAAGATTATTAAAGAAAAACCCATGACTCTACAAAAACAACAAATGGCAGAATACATCTCTGGTATTTACATCTTAATGATGGCTGTTACGGTATATATTAAACTTAGGCTAACATTAGGAGATTCCCTTCAAGGTGGTTTCTTCTCCATCACTCAGGCTGGATATTCCTTGATTTATTTTGCTTTAGTAGTTATTGCTTTGTATCAAGATCCTAAATTGCTCAATGTAGTGTTTAAAGTAACGATTATTGTTATGACTATCATTCACGTAATTGTCCTTTATCCGCTTTATGAGTACGCCGATAATATTGCTAATTTGTGGGCTTTTATTAAAGGTGAAGTGTTGATTGATATCTTTTTGCGAACCTTAGTTTTGGCAGTGTTTATGATTGGTCTTTACTCTACCGCTAAAATATCCGAAGATATTAATAATAAGCGAAAATCGGAATTATTAAAACGCCAAGCAATGGAGAAAGACTTTAAAGCAGTAGTTTCTGATGTTTTTGATGTTATCACTGTTTATAAACAAAGAGGCGAAGAGTCTGTTGAAAAAGACTTTGAAAACGCGGCGAAACGCGTCGCAGAAATGGCTGCGAAGTTAGGTAATTTCTTAGGATACTCTTCAAAACTATGTCAAGAAATCTATGATTTTTCAACTATCCATGTCGATAAAAAAGAATTCTTAAACATTGATGATTTTGATGGAAAAGAGCAACTAAATGAAAAAGACTATCAAAAGATTAGAGAAAAAACAATCATCGGTTCAGTTATTATCAAAAGACTACAGTTAGATAAAAAGGCAGAAGATATTGTTAGGGCTCATTTTGAAAAAACAGTGAATCAAGATTTTATTAAAGAGATGAATGGTATACAGAATAACCGTGAGTCTCAAGTTATATTATTAAGTCATATTTATGAAGTGTTAAGACAGGCCAGAAACTATAAACGAAAATTAAAACATCAAAGAGCGATAGATTTGATTCAATTGGAGTTTTACCCATATTTTGATCCACAGATTGTGGATAGGTTTATTAAGTATGCTGATGACTTTGAATCAATTTACTATCATCTAGCGAAAGAATAGGGAGATCGTTATGTACAGATATTTTACATCTGAATCCGTGACTGAAGGACATCCTGATAAGATCTGTGATCAAATATCAGATGCGATTTTAGATGCGATTCTTAGAGAAGATAAAGATGCAAGAGTAGCTGTTGAAACAGTTGTTTCAACAGGTTTAGTTCTAGTAACTGGGGAAGTAACAACAAAAACTTATGTTGATATTCAAAAAGTTGTTAGAGAAACCGTAGCGGAAATTGGCTATGATCGTGGTAAGTATGGTTTTGATGCAGAAAATCTTGCAGTATTAGTATGTATCAATGAGCAGTCACCAGATATAGCAGTAGGTGTTAATGAAGCAGATTCAAAGGAACAAGGTGCTGGTGATCAAGGGATGATGTTTGGATATGCAACCAATAAGACATCTTCTTATATGCCTATCACCCATCATTATGCTAGCAAACTAGCATTTCAGCTAGCCAAGGTTAGAAAAAGCGGGTTGTTGGATTACTTACGCCCAGATGGAAAAACTCAAGTTACTGCTATGTTTGACGAACAAGGTAATTGTGTCAGATTTACTGATGTTTTAATCTCTACTCAACATGCTCCAGATGTAACCCAGGAGCAAATTCGTAGGGATGTAATTGAATATGTTATGAAACCGATCTTACCAAGTGAGTTCTTTAATGAAGAAACCAATATTCATATTAATCCAACTGGTAGGTTTGTTGTTGGTGGACCATCAGGTGATTCTGGCTTAACAGGAAGAAAAATTATAGTTGATACCTATGGAGGAAGAGCTCATCATGGTGGTGGTGCTTTTTCTGGTAAAGATCCTTCAAAAGTAGACCGATCTGCAGCTTATGCAATGCGTTATATTGCGAAAAATATATGTGCAGCTGGTTTAGCTGAGGAAGTAGAGATACAAGTAGCTTATGCTATTGGTGAAGCCCATCCATTAAGTGTTGGAATCGATACTTTTGGAACAAACAAAATCTCAGAGGATAAAATTTTAGAAATTGTAAATAAACATTTTGACTTAAGACCAAAAGTGATAATTGAGTTACTAAACTTAAGACAACCAATTTATAAACAAACAGCCGCTTATGGTCATTTTGGTAGAGATGATATTGATTTACCGTGGGAAAAACTAGATATGGTTGAGGTGCTAAAACAATATTTACCTAAAAGGAGTGATTAATCATGATACTATCCGTTTTAAATATAATAGTGGATATTTTAATCTTTGTTGCAGTAGTTGTCGTTTTAATTGGAGTATCTTCCATTTTTATTATTAAAGATTTACAAAAAGAATATAAAAAAGTTTTCCGAATTCAGTCTAAATTTGACATTGAATTAAGAAAACTAGTGAATCTTCTTTATAAATTTCTTGATAATTCAAAACTGGAGGCTTTTCATAATGTTGTTATTAAGAAACTCCCTCATGAAGAAAAGCGAAATCTAATCAAAATTATTGATGAAATCTACGAAGGAGTCGATTTAGAAAATGAAGATAATAAGTATATTTGCGAGACCTATGAGAACCTAGATGAGTTAAGAAGACTAAGAGATAGTAAAGTGATAGTTTTTAATCAAAAAATCAGTTTATTTCCTTTTAACGTCTATTCAAAGATCTTAAAAATTCAAAAATACAGTACTTTTACTGACCAAGACAAAGGATAATGATTTATCCTTTTTTTATTGTTACAATCTGTGGGCAAAATTCTTTGTTTACTACTTTGTAATTTATGCAATCATAATCAGCATTTAGCCTTTTTGTGAAGTCCATAACCTGATCAATTTCGTCTTGGTTATGGGAGTACATTACAATAAGAATTAGCCCTTGGTTGTTTAACAAATCTAAAGCTGCCTTTAGAGACAAAATAGTCGTGGAAGCTTCCGTTTTTATGGTTTTGTTCCCAAGGGGAAGATAACCGAGGTTATATATAAAAACATCCACTTTTTCATTAATATAAGATTTTATGTTTAAATGATTATCTTGTATTAGAGTGACATTTGTAATTTGGTTTTCGTCAAGTAGATATTTTGTTGACTGAATAGCTTCGTTTTGAATATCAAAAGCAAAAACCTGATTTGAGATTTTGGCAAGGAACAGAGTATCATTTCCTCTGCCACAAGTCATATCGACAGCAGTATTAATATTCATTTGTTCCAGAATAATCTTATGAGCTAATTCGGTTATTTTGACCATGTTTTAACCTCCGGTTTCTTAAATAGTTTATCCTAGCTGCTCCATAGACGCCGATAATTATCATCGCTCCACCAATAATATGATAGAAACGTAATGGCTCGTTTAGGAACACAGCACCAGCAATTACCGCTACTACAGTTGCTATATTCGAATAGATACTAGAAATATGTGCTGGAAGTTTACTTAATGAGTAGTTTACTAAGAAGAAACCAAAGATAGAAGCGACAATACCAAGATAGACTATTGGTAGAATTACTTCAATATTTGTGAAGTTAGTGATATACCTATCTAGTTCTTTATCCATAGCTAATTGAACAATATAGATTAAGTTAAAACTAATCGCTCCAAAAAACATCATAACATAAGTGATTTCATGAGGCTTATGACTCCTAGCTGCACTTCTTGAAGCAATGTTAAATAAGGCAGCGGATATAACCGCAAATAATAATAGGACAAAACCAAGAGTCGAGGATTCAAAACTTAGTTGGTTTTTAAACAATTGAATAAATATTACACCTAAAAAACTAAGGATAATAAAAAACAATTGGCTTCTTAAAGGTTTTTCTTTTAAGATAATTGCAGACATAATAGTAACGAATATGGGAATCAAAGCAATCATTAAACCAGCTTCTCCGCTAGTAGTAAGTTGTAATCCAAACGTTTCAAACAAGAAATAGAGTACTGGTTGAAAAACTGCAACGAGCGCAATCGATAAAAACTCTTTTTTATTGATTTTAACCTTGATTATTTTAGTTCGTCTTAAAATTTCAAAGAAGAGAAACGCAACTAAAAAACGGTAACTAATTACAGCGATTGGTGAGATGTTTTCTAAGGCGATTTTCGACATCATGAAAGAAAATCCGAAAATTATACTAAAAGCAATTCCGGATAAATGCGGTAATTTATTCATTCTATTTCTCCTATAGACTTCATACCTTGATAAAGATTCTTTTTTCTCATGTATTTATCGATTTCATTCGCGACTATAAATTTTTTTAAGGTCCATTTAGGTGCAATTAGTTGTTCTTTGGGAGGATCCCCTGTAATTCTATGAACAATTACTTTTGAACTCAAAATAGATAATTGTTTAACGGTTATTTCCACATATTCATTAAGAGTAAGAATTGGAAAAGGGTGATACTTATAATACTTCTCCAAAGGAGTGTCTTGAAGGATATATAACATATGAATTTTTATACCTTGAATATCTAATGTGTTAAGGTAATGGATTGTTTCCAACATATCATTTTCGGTTTCAAATGGTAAACCATTAATAATATGAACAACAACATCAATATTGCGTTTTCTTAAATTTATCACTGTTTCTTCAAACGTTTGTACATCATGTCCTCGGTTGATTAGATTTAGCGTTTTATCATGCATCGATTGAAGTCCAAGTTCAACAGTAAGATATGTTTTCTGATTAATCTCTTCCAGTAAGTTAAAAACTTGTTCATTGAAACAATCTGGTCTTGTGCCTATGGATAGGCCAATGATATCAGGGTCAAGACTTAGAGCTTCATTATAAATTCTTCTTAATTTTTTTATCGGACCATACGTATTAGAAAAAGATTGAAAATAAACAATATATTTCCCTTCTTTCCACTTGTTGTTCATCATTTTTAAGATAGTGTCAAACTGTGTTTGTAAGTCCTGACTAACAGAACCGCCATACTCACCACTCCCAGCGTCTGAACAAAAAATACAGCCAGCTGTTGAGATGGTCCCATCGCGATTTGGGCAGGTAAAATCACCATTTAAAGCAATCTTAAAAACTTTACTAGCAAAACGATTGCGATAGTAATTATTTAGAGTGTTATAGTGTTTTTCATCAGTAAAATAATTCATATTCTCACCCATTCAAAATTATATCACAAATATAATAATATTGAATTAATAATTAGTGCTTTTAAATAGGAAAAGCAAGTTTTTACTTATGGATAGGCGTTTTTTCTTGAAGAGTCAGAAAAAGATGTTATAATTATTAGAGCAGGTGATGTTATGTTTGAGATTTTTACTAATAGTATATTATACCCAAAAAATATAATTCAATACCACAATAAAAAAGGCGGTTTTGTTTTTCTTTATATACTAATTCTAATCATTTTAATGTCCATAGCGACTTTTGTATTTTATATTTCGGTAAAACCAGAAGTAGTAAGTTCAGAAGTTTCAGGTTGCCAGGTTGTGGAATCAGTTTTGGTATGTGATGGAACAAATTATGATTTAAACCAGAATTATGAGATATATGATTTTAATCTGTATTTGCTAGATGAAACAAGCGAGATAACGGATATCACAGATTTAGAAACGTTCTCGATGGTTCTAAAAGGATCCAATTTGACAGTTATTGTTGGTGATAGACAAATAAGAGAAATTTCATTTTTAACCACATACGGAATAAATACTATCGAAGATGCCGCAAGTGTCTTAACTACTAGCATCATCATCGCTGGTGTGGTTTTAGGGATTTTATCGAATCTTGTAATTATAATGTTTATCATTCTAATTTCGACAATTCCGTTTTTACGATTTAAGAAGATGATTTCTTATAAAAAGATTTTTAAAATGGTTGTTTTTGCTTCAACACCAATGGCATTTTTATTAACGATATATAACCTCTTAAACTTCAATGATTTAATCTTTTTTGTTCTAATGTTCTTTGCTTATCGGAGTATTTTTGCACTTCAAAGAGAACTATATGTTAGGACAATTATTAAAGCTGAGTATCAAAATCAAGGTCAAGAGCCAGATGAATCTAATTCTAGTTCAAACGAAGAACCATTTGATGATGAAGATCAGACTGATAAAGAATAGTTATTGGCAATTAATAAATAGTATGTTATAATACATTTAAATACAATGAAGTAGAAAAAGTAAACTAAGTATGCAATTAACAAGAGAGTTAGTGGTAGGTGGAAACTAACAGTTGCCTTGATTGAATTAGTCTATGGAGTAGGTTTTACGCAACGCGTGAGTAAAACCCGCATTCCCGCGTTAAGGGTTTTAAGAGCTGGTTTATCCAGAATTAAGGTGGTACCACGGAAATTTCGTCCTTTATTTATTTAAAGGACTTTTTATTTGGAAGGAGTATACAAGATGAGTGAATTTATACCTAGTTTTGATGAAAAAAGAGTGGAAAAAAAATGGCAAGACAAATGGTATCAAAGTGATGTTTTTCATGCTAAAGACTTTTCTGAAAAAGAAAAGTATTATAGTTTAGTTGAATTTCCTTACCCAAGTGGAGCGGGAATGCATATCGGCCATATCAGGGCTTATTTGTCATTAGAGGTGATTTCACGTAAACGAAGAATGGAAGGGAAGAATGTATTATTCCCAATTGGTTTTGATGCTTTTGGATTGCCAACAGAAAACTATGCAATAGCGAACCAAATCCATCCGCGTACGATTACCGATAGAAACATCAAAACCTTTATCGGCCAACTACAATCAGCAGGTTTTTCTTTTGATTTTTCCCGAGTTGTAGACACAACGGATCCTGATTATTATCGTTGGACTCAATGGATCTTTTTAAAACTATATGAGCATGGTTTAGTATATAAAGATGTTGCTTATGTAAATTTCTGTCCGAGTTGTAAAGTCGTATTATCAAACGAGGAATCACAGGGTGGAAAATGTGATAGATGTGATCATGATGTAGTACAAATGGAAAAAGATGTTTGGTTTTTAAAGATTACTGAATATGCGGAAAAACTTTTGAAAGGATTAGATGAACTTGAATCAAATCCTCGGATTAGAGCAGAACAAGAGAAATGGATTGGTAAGTCAAATGGTGCTTATATTTATTTTCCTATCGCTGGCACTGATAAGACTTTAAAAGTGTTTACAACTAGACCAGATACGATTTATGGAGCTACTTTTATGGTTATTGCTCCTGAACATCCTTACCTTACTACTTTTAAAGAGCAAATAACAAATATTGATGAGATTGAAGCTTATCAAGAACAAGCTAAAACGAAAACAGAATTCGAAAGAATTGAACTTGCAAAAGATAAAACAGGGGTTTTAATCAAAGGATTAGTCGCAATAAATCCTTTGACAAAACAAGAAATTCCCATTTTCATCTCAGATTATGTCATGATCACTTATGGTACAGGAGCGATTATGGCAGTACCTGCTCATGATACAAGAGATTACGATTTTGCTAAAAAATACAATCTAGAGATTCTTGAAGTTATTAAAGGTGGAAACATTGAAGAAGAAGCTTATACGGATACGGAAGAAGGTGTATTGATTAATAGCGAAATAATCAATGATTTATCAGTTGCAGATGCAAAAGAAAAAATTATTAATTATTTGGAAAAAGAAGCTTTAGGCGAAGAAGCAAAACAATATCGAATGAAGGATTGGGCTTTTAACCGTCAGCGTTATTGGGGTGAACCAATTCCAATTATATATTGTGATAAATGTGGAATTGTTCCAGTACCTTATAAAGATTTACCTGTAACCCTACCAATGGTAGAAAAATTTATCCCTACGGATACCGGTGAGTCTCCACTAGCTAATATTGAGGACTTTGTAAAATGTACCTGTCCAAAATGTGGAGGACCAGGAAGAAGAGAAACGGATACTATGCCACAATGGGCTGGTAGCAGTTGGTATTTTTTAAGATACATGGATCCAAGAAATGACCATGCTCTAGCAAGCAAAGAAAAGATGAATTACTGGGGAAGAGTAGACTGGTATAATGGTGGCATGGAACATGTTACTAGACATTTAATCTATTCACGTTTTTGGAATCAATTCCTTTTTGATATTGGCGAAGTTGTTCATCAAGAACCATATAAGAAAAGAACTGCTCAAGGAATTATCTTAGGTTCTGATAATGAAAAAATGTCTAAATCAAGAGGTAATGTCGTTAACCCAATGGAAATCATTGATGAGTATGGAGCCGATACTTTAAGAGCCTTCGTATTGTTTATTAGCGATTATGAAATGAGTACACCATGGAATGAACTTGGGGTAAAAGGGGCAAGAAGGTTTCTTGATAAAGTATGGCGTTTGTTCCCAAATGTGACGGATGAAACTCATTATTCCAAAGAACTAGTTAGAGTAATTCATGAAACAATTAAAGGTGTTGATGAAGATTGTGAAAGTTTGAAATTCAACACAGCAATTGCGAAAATGATGTCTTTAGTAAATGAATATAACAAACAAGAAAAAATAACTAGGGCAGACTATGAAACACTACTTAAACTACTATATCCAATAGCACCACATATTTGTGAAGAAATTTGGGAAATGCTTGGACATGATACTTTATTAGTGTTTGCGGAATACCCAAAATATGATGCAAAGAAATTAGTTAAAGATGAAATTGAATTAGTTTTAAGTGTTAATGGAAAACTAAGAGATAAATTAGTTGTTGAGAATAATTTGAGCAAAGCTGAACTAGAAAAAATAGCCTTTGCAAGTGAAAAAATCCAAAATCATATTTCTGATAAGCAAATTATTAAAGTTATTGTTGTTCCAAATAAGTTAGTTAATATTGTAGTAAAATAATTCTCTTAAATGAGAATTATTTTTTTTGAAGAAATCCCAATTCAATTAAGTATTATTTATACGAGGGATTAGAATGATAGAAAAAGTTATAAAAAAAGAAGTATTTGGTTGTATTAAGGCTATTAGCAATAATCAATGTAATCGTTGTTCTGGCAATAATTTGGATAAGGATATTTTAGGAACAAGTTATTGTTTAGATTGTTATGGTTTGAGAGAAATCAATTCAAAGATGTATCTAATTAGAGAAGAACGTCAAAAACAAATGACAAAACATCCACTTAAGCTTGCTTTTGATTTAAGCAAGGATCAATTGCAAGCTAAAGATTTTATTATGAAAAGTATAAACTGCAACAAAAATGTCTTTCTTCAAGCTGTTTGTGGAGCTGGGAAAACAGAAATAGTCTTAGAACTAATAAAACACTACCTAGATAAGAATCAAAAGATAGCTTTTGTAATACCTAGGATAGAAATTATTAAACAAGTTACTGAAAGATTGAAGAATTACTTCCCAAAAACTAAAATTCTTGAACTTTATGGTAACCAATCCATAATTGATGATTCTTTGTTGGTAGTCTTAACTCCTCAACAACTTATTAAGTTTTACCAAGAGTTTGATTTAATGATTTTAGATGAAGTAGATGCATTTCCTTTTGTACATAATCCTTTTCTTGAGCGGTTAGTTAATAAAGCTAAGAAAAAGGATAGTTTTTTAGTATATATGAGTGCGACAATATCACAAAAGTATCGAGATATGATTGATAATCATGATTTAGGGTATTTTCTCTTGGCAAAGAGGTTTCACTACCGAAAACTAGCAATACCAAAAATGGTAAAGATTAAGTCTTTTAAAGACAATAAATTCATTCAGATAATGGAACAAATATTAGAGCACCAGCAGTTAATTATTTATGCACCTTCCATAATAAAAGGGGAACTTTTAAAAGCATATTTAATCGGTAAGGGTTTTGTTACTGATTTGATCACTAGTAAAACGAAGTTTAAGCAAAGTATTATCCGGGGTTTTATGAGAAAAGAAGGTAAGGTTTTAGTTTCAACAACAATCTTAGAACGTGGTGTAACCTTTAAGAATATTAGTGTTATTGTTGTTGAAGCAGACAACCGAGTTTTTAATAAATCAACTTTAATCCAAATTGCTGGCAGAGTTGGTAGACTTGATGATAGTGGTAAAGTCTATTTTTTAGCAAAATTTATCAGTGAAGATATGTTAGCTGCTAGGAGTGAGATCATTATGATGAACAATAGTGATTATGAAATGTAAGTTATGTGATACGTATTTCATAGTGGATCCAAGTTTTGAGAGTTTATTTAAGTATCCTGATATCTGTCCTAAATGCTCTTTGTCTTATCAACCTAAGCTACATTATGAAACGATTCCATATGAATCCGGGGAGATAACTTATCTTTACTTATTCGAAGATAGTAAAATCAATTTAAAACAAAGAAACTATCTTGCTAAGCATCAATCCATTTTTTTTAACTATTTTATTAAGAATTACGATAACTATGATTTAATCATCGAAGTAGATTATAGTTTGTTAGTTGATTCAAAACATTGGTTTTATCTGTTTAAACCTTATAAAAAAATTTTATTTTACTCTTTAACCCGTTTTGAATTGATTTATTTTAATATTTTGTAATAAAAAAATGCTCGTAGGTTTAAAAAAGATTTTAAAGGTGTTATAATTAAATTGGTTAAATAAAAAATAAAGGAGTGGTTTTATGAAACTAGACATTGTTGGCAAATCAGGATTTGTAATTACCGACGCAATTCAAAATTACATCGAGAAGAAACTAAACAAGATTGACCGAGTGTTTACAGAGCAATTAGAAGCTTTTGTAGTATGTAAGGTCTATCGGGATGGTACGAAGGTAGAAATTACGATTCCCATTAAATTTTTAACCATGAGAGCTGAGGTCCAAGATCGAGATTTATATGCTGCAATTGATCGAGCAGTAGATAAGTTAGAAGCTCAATTGCGAAAGAACAAACACAAGATGAATCGTTCACTTCAAGAAAGATCTGGGTTAAAAAACACATTTGCGACAGATGATTTCGACTTAGAAGAGTTAGAAAGAGAATTGATATCTCCTGTAAAGAAGAAAAGAATTAGTTTAGAAATTCTATCAGTTGAAGAAGCAATGACACAAATGGAATTACTAGGGCATGATTTCTTTATATTTAAAAATGAAGATAATGAAACATCAATCTTGTATTTACGAGATGATGGGAAATATGGGTTAATAGAAACGGAATAATTTAAAGTGGCTTTCGAGCCACTTTTTTTGTGTGAGGGTTTGGAGAATCTTTTTTGATTATGAAGGATATTTTATTGAATAAAACTGCTTAAAATGGTATGATTATAAGGTAGAGATTAAGAGGTGAGACAAGTGTTTAGTATTTTTGATCAAAATAAAAGAACCTTGAAGCGTTTAGAAAAAATGGCTCAAGAAGTATTAAATAAAGAGGAAGAGTATAAAGCTCTTTCTGATGAAGCATTACAGGCGAAAACGAATGAATTTAAAGAAAGATTACATAATGGTGAGACATTAGATCAATTACTAGTAGAAGCTTACGCAACAGTAAGGGAAGCATCTACGAGAGTTCTGAAAATGACTCCTTTTAAAGTCCAAGTTATGGGTGCTATCAGTATCCATGAAGGAAATATCGCTGAGATGAAAACTGGTGAAGGAAAAACTTTAACAGCAGTTATGCCAGCGTATTTAAATGCATTGTCAGGTGAAGGCGTTCATATCGTTACTGTTAATGATTATTTGGCTAGACGTGAAGCTGAAGGAGAAATCGGTGAGTTATTCCAATTCTTGCAGTTGACCGTAGGGTTAAATGTTCGTGAACTAAGTTCAGAAGAAAAAAGAGAAGTATATAAAAGTGATATTTTATATTCTACAAATAATGAACTAGGATTTGATTACTTACGTGATCATATGGTAATTTATAAGGAACAAATTGTTCAAAGAAATTTGAACTTTGCCATCATCGATGAAGTGGACTCAATTTTAATTGATGAAGCAAGAACACCTTTGATTATTTCTGGGGGAGCGAAAAATACAGCTGACCTTTATAAGCAAGCGAATTACTTTGCTTTAGGATTAAAGGAAGATGATTATCAAATAGATGTTAAAGATAAAACGGTTAATTTAACTCAAGATGGAATTAAACGAGCAGAGAGTTTCTTTAATCTCGATAACTTATATGATGTAAATAATGTAGTTTTACTACATCATATCAATAATGCTTTAAGAGCTAATTTCATTATGCAAAACGATATTGACTATGTTGTTCAAGAGGGAAAAGTTATAATTGTTGACCAGTTTACTGGTCGTTTAATGCATGGTCGTCAGTTTTCTGAAGGCTTACATCAAGCTTTAGAAGCAAAAGAAGCAGTAGAGATTAAAAAAGAAACTACAACATTAGCAACGATTACGTTCCAGAACTTCTTTAGAATGTATACGAAGTTATCAGGGATGACCGGTACTGCTAAGACGGAAGAAGAGGAATTTAGAAATATTTACAATATGTTTGTTGTTGAAATTCCTACAAATATGCCAGTTGTTAGAATTGATGATAATGATTTAATCTTTGCAACAATGGAAGCGAAATATAAGGCTTTAGCTGAAGAAATCACTAGAAGATACAAAATTGGACAACCTCAATTAGTTGGTACGATTTCGATTGAGAGTTCAGAATTATTATCGTCACTATTACGTAAAAACGGAGTGAAACATAATGTTTTAAATGCAAAGCAACATGAACGTGAAGCGGAGATAGTAGCTAATGCTGGTCAAAAATATGCTGTAACGATTGCGACAAATATGGCCGGTCGTGGTACGGATATTAAACTAGGTGAAGGGGTTAAGGAATTAGGCGGATTAGCAGTTATTGGGACTGAGAGACATGAATCTCGAAGAATTGATAATCAGTTAAGAGGTCGTTCTGGACGTCAAGGAGATCCTGGTTATTCACGTTTCTTCTTATCAGCTGATGACGAGTTGCTAAGAAGATTTGGTGGCGATAGATTTAAGAAAATGATTACCATGATTACTGCTCAAGGTGGTAATGGATCAGAAACTCCACTTGATTATAAAATGTTCTCTAAAATGGTTTTAAGAGCACAAAGACAGATTGAAGGCAATAACTTTGACCGCCGGAAAACTGTATTACAATACGATGAAGTTTTAAGAAAACAAAGAGAAATTATTTACACGCAAAGAACGGATGTTTTATTTAAAGATACTATTGAAGATATCATAAGTTCAATGATGGTTCAATCATTAACTAGAATCGTTGGTAGTCATACAGATGTTGATCAACTATTTAACATTCTAAACAAGTATTTTGCAATGGGTTCCATTGATAAAGAAATATTAAAAACCGAAGAAGATTTATTAAGCTATGTTTTAGAAGTAAGTGAAAAAGATGTCGCTAATAAGAAATCACTTGCCGGAGAGAAAGCTTTTAATGATTTCCTTAAAGCAATTACTTTAAGAGTAGTGGATACTTACTGGGTGCAGCACATTGACTCAATGAGTGAACTAAGACAAGCGGTAGTCCTTCAAAGCTACGGTCAAAATAATCCATTCAGAGAATTCCAGCAAATAGGCTTTGAAATGTTTGAAACTATGGTTCAAAATATTCAAGATGATGTTACAAGATATGTTTTAAAAGCTCAGGTTAGACAGAACACTGAGAGAGTCCAAGTCGCAAAACCAGTAAGCACTTATTCTGGTAAGGAAGACATGGAAGTAAAAAGAAAACCAAAAACTGTCACAAAAAAAGTTGGAAGAAATGATCCTTGTCCTTGCGGTAGTGGTAAAAAGTATAAGTACTGTCACGGTCGTAATGACAGTTAGGAGTAAATTATGCTTCTCGACGAACTAAAAAAAACTTACAATGACTTAACAAATGAGTTTGAGAAATTAAATAATAGTGTGGATATTCAAAAAAATATCCAACATGTAAAAAATCTGGAACAATTAACCCTGGCTCCAGATTTTTGGAATGATACTCAATCAGCTCAAAAAGTCATTGCTGAAATGAATCAAGAACATGATTTAATCAATCAATATCAAAGATTAAAAGATATTTATGAAACTATTGAACTGACTATCACTATAGCTGAAGAAGGTGAAGTGATTGATGCTTCAGAAACAAACAAATTAATAGATGAGTTTATGAAGTTAAACGAGAAACTAACATTACAAATTCTTCTCAATGAAGAGTATGATAAATTTAGTGCTATTATTGATTTCCATCCTGGGGCTGGTGGAACGGAATCACAAGATTGGGCGCAAATGCTCTTAAGAATGTATTTGAGATATGCAGAAAAGAAAGGCTTTAAAACCAAGATTATCGATTATTTAGATGGTGAAGAAGCTGGTTTAAAATCAGCTACAGTTCTAGTGTCTGGTGCTTATGCTTATGGGTATTTAAAAGCCGAGTCCGGAGTACATCGTTTAGTAAGAATCTCACCTTTTGATTCTTCAAGCCGGAGACACACTTCCTTTGCATCGGTTTCCGTAATTCCTGAGATTGATGATTCTATTGATATCGAAATTGATGAAGAAGATTTACGAATAGATACTTTTAGGTCAAGCGGTAAAGGTGGTCAAGGAGTTAATACTACAGATTCAGCTGTAAGAATTACTCATATTCCAACTAATATTGTAGTTAGTTGTCAGAACGAAAGATCACAAATTCAAAATCGCGAGATAGCGTTAAGAGTCTTAAAAGGCAAACTATATTCACTTGAACAACAAAAGAAACAGGAGCATCTTGATTCTTTTAATGACTTTAAATCAAATGCTTTTGGTTCTCAGATTCGTTCCTACGTTTTTCACCCCTATACAATGGTAAAAGATCATCGAACAAACTATGAAACAGGAAATGGCGACAAAGTTTTAGATGGAGATTTAGATCCGTTTATTCTTGCCTACCTTATCAAGAGTAAGCAAAATGATTAGAGTTAGTTCCTTATCAAAAAAGCGAAAAAACTATTTAGTTGTTTTCGAAGATGAACTAGGTAAAGCTTATGATTATCTAGTTTCAGAAGACTTGGTTATTGAACATCGCTTAGTGGTTGATAAGCAGTTCGAGAAAAAAGATTTTGAGAAAATACTAAGTGAGATCAAGAAAGATGAGTATTACCAGAAAGTCTTAAATTACGCTTTATTTAAACCGAGAACTAAATATGAAATTGTGAAGTATTTAGAAAAACTTAGTGTCAGTGATTTTGATTACTATATCAAGAAACTAGCTAAATTAAGATTGATTGATGATGATTTATATTTAAATAACTATATTGATGATAGTATAAATCTTAAAAGAGTTGGACCTAATAAAATCTTTAATGATTTAAAAACCAAGGGATTAAACTTCCAAAAAATTAAGGAAAATCTTAAAGCAATAGACGGTAAAGTTTGGTTAGACAATGTTACATATTGGTTTGAAAAAAAGGTTAAAGGGTTAAAAAGTAAATCATTTTTACAATCAAAGAAAACGATAATGAATTTTTTAGTAAACAAAGGATTTGATTATGAGGATATCTTAGGAGTTATTAATAATAACCAAGATATAATAAAAGCTAATATCGATGAAGAAAGTGCTATAAAAAAAGAGATCGAACAGATCAAAAAACACTATTATAAGCGACAAATAAAAGAAACATTACAACATTATATAATTGGTAAGTTACTAGCCAAAGGATACCAGTATAAATTAATTATGAAATATATTGAAGGGAGTAACATCGATGAATGAACTAGATCTTTACTTGTTTAATGAGGGTAAGCTAAAAGAAGCCTATAAGTTATTTGGTTCGCATATTGTTAGAGATCAAACTAACAATATTATTGGTGTTGATTTTCGTGTTTATGCACCACATGCAAAGATTGTATCAATAGTAGGTGACTTCAATAATTGGGATTCAAGGATTCATGTTATGAAAAAAGAAGATAGCTTCGGAGTATATCATTTATTTATTCCAAATATTGGTGAGTGGACAAGATATAAGTACTGTATTGTTACTTCGTATGGAGCGACAATTTTTAAAGCTGATCCCTATGCGTATTTTTCTGATAATCGGCCAGAGACTGCTTCAAAAGTCTATGACATTGAGGGGTATCAATGGCAAGATTATGAATATCTAGAAACAAGAAAAAACAAGAACTTATTTGAAGAAAAAATGTCTGTTTATGAAGTGCATTTGGGCTCTTGGATGACAAAACCTGATGGAACTTTTCATAAATATAATGAATTAGTTGATTACCTTTTACCTTATGTTGTGGAACATGGTTTTTCTCATATAGAATTAATGCCTGTAGTGGAACATCCTCTAGACGAAAGTTGGGGATATCAAGGAACAGGTTATTATAGTGCAACTTCAAGATATGGGGTACCTAAAGATTTGATGTATTTCATCGATAAATGCCATGAAGCGGGTATTGGAGTTATCATGGATTGGGTGCCAGGACATATTTGTAAAGATGCCCATGGCTTATATCTTTTTGATGGTGAGCCATTATATGAGTATGAGGATAATAAGATAAGAGAAAACGTTGTTTGGGGAACAATTAATCTAGATTTAGGCAAGGGTATCGTGAAGAGTTTCTTAATTTCTAATGCTCTGTTTTGGATTAATTATTTTCATGTAGATGGCTTTAGAATTGATGCGGTTTCGAATATAATTTACTATCTAGGGAATATGCATGTAGGGACCAATTATGGTGCTGTAGAGTTTTTAAAGAACTTATCCTATTCTGTTAAAGAAAGAGATCATTCCGTTTTACTTTTTGCGGAAGATTCAACAACTTATCCCAATCTAACGAAAAGTGTGTTAGACGGAGGTGTAGGATTTGATTATAAATGGAATATGGGTTGGATGAATGATACCTTAAGATATTTTACTAAGGATCCAATCTATAGGAAGTATCATCATGATTTAATAACCTTTGGAATGGTTTATGCTTATTCAGAAAGATTTATCTTACCGTTATCACATGATGAAGTTGTTCATGGTAAGAAATCATTAGTTGAGAAAATGCCAGGTGATTATTGGCAAAAGTTTGCGAATTACCGGGTTTTAATGGGATTAATGTTTACTCATCCAGGTAAAAAATTATTGTTTATGGGTGGTGAATTTGCTCAGATTCATGAATGGAAAGATAAAGAAGAACTCGATTGGCATTTGCTGGAATTTCCAATGCATGAAAGAGCTAATCGGTTTGTCAGAGATTTAATTCAAGTGTATAATCATCATCCTTCCCTTTATGAGTTAGACCATTCACCAGCTGGTTTTAGTTGGATAGATCAAACCAATTATGACCAATCAATCTTTTCTTTTCTTCGTTTTGGTAAAGACAAAAAAGAATGTTCTGTTGTCTTTATCAATATGACACCTAATGCATATACTAATTTCTATATCGGTGTTCCAGAAGTAGGCGAGTATGAAGAAGTTTTAAATTCGGATAAAGAAATCTATGGTGGTTCGAATATTTATAACGGTGAGATTATGAAAACAGTCGAAGCTTATAACCATGGGTTTAAGCAATCGATCATTATCAATATAGCTCCTTTATCAATCTCAATTATTAAGTATAAGAATTAGGTGATAATTTGAAAAAAATAATTTCGATGATTTTAGTCGGTGGTAGAGGTACAAGATTAGGCGATATTACCAAGACAACAGCGAAACCTGCTGTATCTTTTGGTGCGAAATATCGCCTTATTGATTTTACCTTAAGTAATATTTCCAATAGCAATATTGATGTTTGTGGTATTGTCACGCAATATGAACCTTTTGAGTTGATGAATTATATCGGTTCAGGGATGTCTTGGGACTTGGATTTCATCGATGGAGGAATCAGGTTCTTAACACCTTATTCAAAATCTAATGATGTTTTGTGGCAGAAAGGAACTGCTCATGCCATAAAACAATATTTTCGCTTTATAAAAGATTATCAACCGGATTATGTTTTGATTTTATCAGGAGATCATATTTACAAAATGGATTATAACTTGATGCTAAATCATCATATTAACGCGAAAGCCGATGTAACAATTGCGGCTACTAGGGTGGAACTTAATGAAGCATCACGATTTGGAATTTTAGAAACAGACAATGATAATCGATTGATTGATTTCTTTGAAAAACCAAGTAAACCACCGACAAACTTAGCATCTATGGGTATTTACATTTTTTCGTATTCTGTATTAGATGATTTATTTAACGGAGATAATGATGAGAAATTAGTTGATTTTGGCAAGAATATTATTCCTCATTGTTTGACTAAAAATCGTTTTGTTTCAGTCTATGAGTTCAAAGATTATTGGAAAGATGTCGGTACGATTGATTCTTTGTATCAAGCGAACATGGAACTGCTTGAAGATTCAAATTTTCTTGGTTTAAATTCATCAAAAGTTTTACCTATTTTCTCTAAGTCTTTAAACCTACCTCCTCATGTGGTTTTAGAACATGGTAGAGTTACTAGTTCCGTTGTAGCGGATGGTTCTATAATTGGCGGAGTAGTTGAGCATTGTACTGTTGCTTATAAAGTAATCGTAAAAGACAATGCACATATTGAGGATTCGGTTATATTACCAGAGGTTATTATTGGTAAACATGCTTTTTTAAAACATGTCATTGTAAATAAGTCTGTAGTTATTCCTGATTATTATCATTGTTTTCCGGAAAGATTAACTTTAATCACTGAAGACAATCTTATGGAAGTAGGTGAAATCAGTGAATGATATTTTTGTAATTGTCGATGCAACCAGTAGAGGTAATTTTGCTAAATTAACAAGACATAGGGTGCCTGGTGCCCTACCTTTTGGTGGGAAGTATCGTTTGATTGATTTTACTTTGTCAAACTGTAAAAATTCTGGTATTAATAATGTTTCAATTTTTCCATATGGAAATTATCGTTCGTTATCTGATCATATTGGTAGTGGAGATCGATGGGATTTAAGTAGGAGACACGATGGAATATTTATTCTTCCTCCAAAGAGTTTAAACTTAACAATTGAAGATGAAATAAGCTTTCAAAGGATGTATGAACATCTAGAGTATTTCTATCGTTCAAACCAAGAATATGCGATTGTTACACCAGCAAATATGGTATGGAATGTTGATTATAATAAGTTTTTAAAAGAACATTTGTTGAATGAAGCAGATATATCTGAAATACTGTCTGATATGAAAAAAAGTTTAAAAACTTATATCATATCTAAAAAACTATTATTGAAATATATCGAGAATTATGATCAAATTCAGTTTAGAAATTTATCTGATGTTTTTGATTATGCACCAAACATTAAACATCATACGATTTTGATAGACACATTTTCGTATAAGATTAATTCCGCTACGGAATTATATGAGGCAAATATGCAGTTATTACTACCTGAAGTAAGAAAAGCAATATTTCCTAATAATTCACCAATATATTCCAAAGAAACGATGTCAGCACCATCAAGATATGGTGATTTTGCAAAGATCCATAATTCAATAATTGCATCTGGAGCTGTGATCGAAGGTGAGGTTATTAATTCGATAATTGGTCGAAAAGTGAGGGTTGATTATGGAGCTAAGGTTTCGAACTCAGTTATTATGAATCAATCCGTGATAGAAACCGATGCTTTGGTAGAATTCTCAATTTTTGATAAAGAAACAAGAGTTTTGAAGAACTCAATCGTTACTGGAGAAGAAGATGAAATCTATGTATCAGAAAAGAAGCAAATTGTAACTTCTCACCAGAGTGTTGCAATCCTGCAATTAAGTGCTGAGTGCTTTCCTTATGTTAAAACTGGTGGTTTAGCGGATGTTGTTGGAGCACTTGCCGAAGAGTTTTCTAACCTTGGGAGAAAATCACAAGTGATGTTACCACTTTACCCATCAATTAAAGAAAAGTACAATCTTTTGTTAGAATTAAGAGCTTCAAATTCCTTGGTTTATGGCGACAAAAGTTATAAGGTAAATCTCTATAGCATAACAAACAGCAATACTGTTTATTACTTTGTCGAATCCTATGATTTTTTTGATCGTCCGAAAATTTATGGTTATGAAGATGATGGGGATCGTTTTGCAGTTTTCACTTTAGCTGCTCTTTCTTTTCTTGATGCGATTGATGAGACTCCAGACATAATTCATATTCATGATTGGCACTTAGGATTATTACCATTGTTGCTAAAACTTAAGAATATTGAGATTAAAACCTTAATGACAATTCATAATATCGAATATCAAGGGGTCCATGATTTAGAAATTCTTAAGAAACTGGATATTAAAGACCCAATGCAATACACTAGATTGGGAAGATTGAATTTTATGGAATTGGGTTTAACTCACGCCACGAAGATATCCACTGTATCTGAAACTTACAAAGATGAATTAAAGTATGAATATTATTCCAAAAATTTGGTAGAGATCATTAATAAGAGATACCGAGATTTCTATGGAATACTTAATGGAATAGATGAGACAATTAGTCCGGAAATGGATTTAGAAATCGCTCATAAGTATAATCTTGTGAATGTATTTACTGCTAAGAAAATCAATAAAATTGATTTGCAAAGAAGAATGAAAATTAAAACAGGTGAAGAGTATTTTGTTTTAGGAATGGTTTCTAGGATAGTTGAGCAAAAAGGTTTTGATATCATCATCCCAGCTCTTTATCAAATTTTAAATAATCCAAAAATTGAATTTGTTATCTTGGGAACAGGCGATGAGAATTATTTGGGGCAATTACGAAATCTTCAAAATGCTTATCCAGATCGAGTAAGTGTTAACCTCGAATACAATGCTACAAAACCTTCCTATATTTATGCTGGAGCAGATGCCTTTTTAATGCCTTCCCGTTATGAACCTTGTGGTATTGGACAAATGATTGCTTTACGATATGGAACGATTCCAATTGTAAGACAAACAGGTGGTTTGAATGATACGATTGAGAACTATGATACCTCTAGCAAAAGAGGAAATGGCTTTAAATTCTATAATTATGATGCTCGAGATCTGTTGTTTCAAATTAGCAACGCTTTTAATCTTTTTAATGATAACCATCAAGATTGGCGTCAAATAATTATTAATGCAATGAATTCAAAGTTCTTATTAAGTGATTCAGCTAAGAAATACCTTGAATTATACCAAATGATTTAAAAGGTAAACGGTCCCATATCGAGAATTTACGCCCCGTATAGCGATAAATGATATAATTAACTTGAGGTGATTTTATGAGATTAGGTGTTTTTAAAACTAAAGATAGTTTTGCAAAAGCCTTTAAATTAAGACTTAAGAAAACGTATTACAAAGAAATCTCTGATTCAACCATTAGAGAAAGATATAATATTTTAGGAACTTTAGTTAGAGAAGAAATTTCTAAAGACTGGTTGAAGACAGAACAATATATTGAAAAAAATGATACAAAGAAAGTGTTCTATTTTTCAATGGAGTTTTTACTAGGGAGATTAATAACGAATAACCTGATGAACCTGGGAATTAGGAATGTTTGTGAACAAGGCTTTAAAGAGATGGGTTATGATTTAAATGAAGTTGAAGATTATGAATCCGATCCTGGTTTAGGAAATGGTGGTTTAGGCCGTTTAGCCGCGTGTTATTTAGATTCTATGGCTTCTTTAGGTATTTTGGGTTATGGACAATGTATTCGATATCGTTATGGCTTGTTCCGCCAAACTATCAATAATGGTTATCAGGAAGAAAGACCTGATAACTGGTTAAATGATGGCTATGTCTGGGAAATTAGAAGACAAGATAAATCTGTTGATATCCCGTTTTTTGGTTATGTAGGTTGGGAAAATGGAAAAATGGTATATCATCCATCAGAATATATCAAGGCGGTACCATATGATGTGCCAATTGTTGGTGATCACAATGAAGTCGTTAATTATTTAAGATTATGGAACGCTGAACCTTCAGAAAAATATCCAGATAATACTTCACCATTTGAATATGAAAGTCAATTGCAACAGATTTCTGGTTTTTTATATCCGGACGATACAACATATGAAGGAAAAAGATTACGATTAAGACAACAATATTTTCTTTCAGCAGCCGGAGTTAAAAGCATTACTAATGAGCATAAAGCAAAGTATGGAACGTTGGAAAATTTAGCTGATTATGTTGTTTTCCATATTAATGATACGCATCCAACTTTAATCATTCCAGAATTGATGAGAATTTTACTTGATGAAGAAATGATGGAATGGGACCAAGCATGGAGTATCGTTCAAAAAGTAGTTGCTTATACAAACCACACTATTCTAGCTGAAGCTTTAGAAAAATGGCCGATTGATATTATGCAACCATTATTACCAAGAATTTATCAATTAATCGAAGAGATTAACCGTCGTTTTTGTTTAGAACTTCTAGAAAAGTATGGTTATGAAAAAGATCAATTGATCAGAGAACTAGCGATTATAAATGATGGTGTTGTCAAGATGGCTCATCTTTGTATTGTAGCTAGTTACTCGGTGAATGGTGTTGCAAAACTTCATACAGAAATTTTAAAGAATATCGAGATGAAGAAGTTCTACGATATTTACCCTAATAAATTTCATAATGTTACTAACGGAATAACTCATAGACGTTGGTTATTGCATTCTAATCCAGAATTGACAGAGTTAATCAGTGAAAAAATCGGAAATGAGTTTGCTAAGAAACCAGAAAAATTAGAAGACTTATTAGCTTTTGTTGATGATAAGACTTTGCAAGAACAATTCTTAGCAGTTAAAAGAATTAAAAAACAAGCATTGGCTGATAGAATATATCAAGAACAAAAAATCGTAATTAATCCTGATTCTATATTTGATATTCAAGTAAAAAGATTACATGAATATAAACGTCAGTTAATGAATGCTTTACATATAATGACGATCTACAACTCATTAAAAGCTTCAGCTGAGTTTAGAAAGAGTTATGTACCTCATACCTTTATCTTTGGAGCGAAAGCTGCGGGTACATATTATTTTGCGAAAAAAGTAATTAAGTTAATTAACACGATTGCCAAGAAAGTTAATGAAGACAAAGAAACAAATGAGTATCTAAAAGTAGTTTTCGTTGAAAACTACAATGTTTCTTATGCAGAAATGATCATGCCAGCAGCAGATGTTTCTGAACAGATTTCGACTGCTTCTAAAGAGGCGAGTGGTACAGGAAATATGAAGTTTATGATGAACGGTGCGATAACATTAGGGACCCTAGATGGTGCTAATGTGGAAATTCATGATTTAGTCGGTGATGATGCTATATTTGTTTTTGGTATGAATAGTGAAGAAGTTAATAAAGAATATCAACAAGGCGGTTATGATCCAAAACAAATCTACGAATCTGATCCAGAGATAAGAATATTACTTGATCAACTTGTTAATGGATTCTTTAGTGATGTTGATCGATATGAATTTAAAGAGATTTTTGATAATTTAGTATATAATGATCGATATTTTGTTTTAAAAGATTACCAAGCATATAAAGCAGCCGCAAATAATGTGAATGAAGCATATAAGAATAAAAGTTTATGGGCTAAGATGGCTTTAATAAATATTGCAAAGAGCGGTATTTTCTCTTCAGATCGTTCAATTAATGACTATGCTGAAAAAATATGGCATGTAAGTTCAGTTCTTAAAGGTTGATAATATCAACCTTTTTGTGTTTTTAAGAGGTGATGTAGATGAAGGAATGGATTGATTTAACTATTGAGATTTCAGAAGACTATTTAGTGTATCCTGGAGATGAAAATTTTGAAATGAAACAAACAAAAACCATTGGAAATGATGGTTTCAATTTGTTTCAATTACATATGAATATGCACATAGGCACCCACATAGATTTTAAATCTCACGTTTTAGGATTCCATACTCAAGAAGAAGTTAAGTTTGAAAACTTTATGGGTAAAGGAAATTTGATAAAACCTACTATCATTAACAATGTAGTATCTACAAAAGACTTGGAAAACCAGTATAATAACTTAAAAAATCAAGAAAAAATTCTTTTTCTTGATTTAAACCATGCACCAAAAGCAAATACAAAAGAATATTATGACTATATCGTTTTTGAACCGACAATTTACAATTTCTTACATGATCATAATATCTCTGTTTTAGGTGCTGATATTCCTAATTTTTCATATTTAGATGAAAAAAATCTTGAGATGCATAAGGAGTTGTTAGGAGGAAATATCTTTTTAATAGAAAATCTTACGAATCTTCATTTACTTAATCAACATTTCTATTTTATCGGATTACCTTTAAACATAAAGAATGTTGAAGCCTCAATTATTAGAGCAATCGCAAAGAATTTGTAAAAATAATTTGACAATAGACGTTTATAAGATATAATATAAATATATAACACTTCAGGGCAGGGCGTAATTCCCTACCGGCGGTATAGTCCGCGAGCCT
>NPIE01007445.1_pt1 | contig 49454 bp, 48 predicted proteins | sample 8637661 | NCBI WGS metagenome assembly NPIE01 (sample SAMN07420842, study PRJNA396082) | bioreactor metagenome | isolation source: sample BA12 brine-fed electro-methanogenic bioreactor BA | place: Japan: Kochi | collected 2016-12-09 | reverse complement strand
GGTGCTGCCTATGCTGCGTACCTTTCCCGGATATGCGGAAAGATCGAATTTGCGGTGCAGTTTGCTGGAGATCATCAGCTGCTGGGAATGATGCCGGGCCTCGGGCGCTTCTTCCAGGGGGGTGCCGTTCATCAGCAGCTCTTCTCCGGGAAGAGCCGTAAGAAGAATCCCCTGTTCCCTGTCCGATCCCCAGCGCGGAGCATACACAATCCCTCCGGCGGGTTCCAGGTGCTCATTCAGGATCCCGACGGCAACACACCAGCCGGGCATGCCCTGACTGTAGGAATCCGTTCCGTCGATGGGATCAACCGCAAAGGTCCATGTTCTCCCGGGAAGGAATGTACTGGGGTACTCTTCCGTAACAATATTGACATCGGAAAACCAGGTTTTTATCGATTTTGTGATCATCCGGTCCGCTTCAAGATCGGTTTCCGTCAGAACCGAACCGTCCGGTTTGAATGTACGCAGGACCGTAGCCTGCCGTGCAGCGGCCATGTCACCTGCAGCGGTGACAGTTTCCACCAGTCGGGCAAATTCCTCCATGGCTGCATCTCTCCTTTTCTGCTTTCATTATACGCATTAAGGAGAGATAGTGGTAGGGGCAGGCTTCGGAGCCGGCGCAGTTGGTGCCGTACTAGGCGTTTCGTGCCAGGGGCAGCCCTCCGGTGCTGAAAAAGCGGTCCACAAGAAAGGCGGCACGGGCGCTTTCATCTCTGAAGCAGTAACCCCCGGGGGCGGGCTTTTTGCTTTCCATCAGAAAGTCGTCCAGTCGTCCGAAAAAGCGCTTGAGATCGCTGTCGATCCTCTCCATACGTGCATACAGACCCCGTCCGGAGCGTTCTATCATAATGGCATTCAGCCGCTGCTCGAACTGTCCCTCCATGGGGATGGAGCATATCGGCTTTTTCAGAAAAAGAGCCTCGCTGCTCAATTGATGTCCTGATGTTGCGACAACGGCGCCGCAGCTTCCCAGGGACTCGATAAAATTATGCTCTTCGGAAGGGAACACCCTGATTTCTCTCTTTGTGAGACGCCCCAGCGCTTCAAGAACACGCTTCTGCATGCTGCTGCGGACATATACGACTATATGATCTCCGTTTTCGGGCGGTACGGTCAGCACTTCTTCCCTGAGAATGGGTCCGATATCTCCCCTGTAGAAAGAGCTGATCAGGCACTCGTCGTAATCGCCCATCATGGATCCCGCAACAATCTTTCCCAGAAGAGCGTCGGGCATAAGGGTCTGGGCCTTCAGGACGATGCCCGGGTGATTAAGCTGAAGAATGGGGATTCCCGCAACCCGCGCGGCCTTTGTGCTGTAGGGCTCGAAATCGCTCAGGAGCCCTTCAATCCGGAGAAGGCGCATCTGGTCGGACACCTGCCGGACGGCAGCCGGAGCCTGAACGATGGTATCGAAATTGCCGATGCCCGTTCGCAGGAGATCTATCTTTTCCCTGTTCATGACAAACTTCAGCAGGGGAATGGAGAGAATCTCAGCTTCCGGAAAGCCCTTCTCAAGCATGGGCGCTATTGTTTCGGGGGCCCAGAAAAAGAGTTCATGCTTACCCGCCAGCCTCCGGGAGAGCGCCGTCATTCTGGTGACATGCCCTTTCCCCTCTCCGTTTATTGCTATTCCTATTCTCATGAGAAAAGTATCGGGCCGAAGTATAAGGCAAGTATGAGGCTAATGTTTAAAAATGAATAATAGCACCGTGCCGGCACCTGCCAGCAGAATTCCGGGAAGGTGGAGCATGGTAAGCGGATAATCGGGAAGCGCCGCCTGCAGCAGAAGCAGGGGAAAGATAATGAGCGCCATGTTGTGGGCCGGTACGACCACCGTTGCGTCCGCCTTCCAGGCAAAGCCGACCTGGGTAAGCAGGAGGGCAATGGTGCCGAAAAGAAAGCTGAAGAGAAAGAGGGCCCATCCGGCGGGAGAGGAGGGAAGAAGCCCGGAAATACCGCCGTAGTGCTGGGCTATCGCCTTGAACAGGGGGTCACAGGCTCCGGACACACCGGTTATTACGCCGATTATTATTCCGAGGGAACGGGGTGAGCATCTCCTTGCCCTGGCGACCGCCAGAATAAGCCCCATGACCGTAAAAAAAGCGAGAATTACCCACAAGACGAGGGGGAGGTTTATCTGTGCCATGATGGCACCTCCGGAGAAGCCGCGGCCCGACCTTATTCCCGCCCATCCGAGAAAAAAGGTGCCGATGGCGAGCAGAATGGCTCCCGCATGCCTGATTTTTCCGACCTTTTCTCCAAGTACTTTCTCGGAAAAGAGCATGAGAACGATCAGACCGAAGCCGAACATGCTGGTATAGGCGGCGGGAGGCGCGAACATGTTTGCTATCATCACCCACAGAAAGGCAAGATTGTTCAGGATGAGTGCCAGAATGTAGAGCCGTTTTCTGGACAGACGTTTGCGGGATGTCGGAAAAACGGCCCCTTTTGAAAAGCCTTCAATACCGAAGCGCTGAAGCCCCTTGGCCAGGTGTATCTGAGAGGTGGCAATAAGACCGATTATGGAGGCAATGTATTCACCCGGCATGCTTGCTTATCAGCCGTTCCGTCCGTGCGGAAACAGGGGGATGGGAATAATGAAGCATGACCGAAAGCGGGTGAGGATCGGGATGCGATCCGTTCTTTTTTTCCAGTACCGAGAGAGCCGAGGCAAGACTCGAACCCGTACCCATAATATCCCGGGCAAATCGGTCGGCCTGCCACTCTCTTTTTCTGGAGAAGTAAAGGATAAGAGGGGAGAACAGCGATCCGATAAATCCCGCCGCTATTACCAGGAGAACCAGTGCGATCCCTTCATGTTCCGCGGGAGAGATCCCCCGGATTCCGAAGGCCCGGAAGAGAAGCGGGGAAGCGGCTGCCCTGAAAAGCAGGAAAAATACGGGAAGAGAGAAAAGGGTGGTGCCGATTATCTGTTTTATCACGTGGCCTTTAACAATATGGCCGAACTCATGGGCAACGACCGCTTCCACCTCATCATCCGGACGGTCCTGAAGAAAGGTATCGTAAAGGGCAACCCTTCTTCCTTTTCCGAAGCCGGCCACAAAGGCATTTGCCTTGGAGGAGCGCCTGGAACCGTCAATAACTTCTATGGCGCCAATTCGTATGCCCGCTTTTTCGGCCAGTTTTTCCAGTTTCTCCTTCAGCGGCGTGCTCTCATCCATCGGTGTGAAGCGGTTGAAAAGGGGAAGGATGAGGGAGGGCGCAATAAAGCTTATCAGCAGGGAGATAAGAGAGTAGGCTGCCCATGCCGGAATCCAGCCCGTTTCTCCATAGTTCCGGTAAAAAGCAAAGATGAGCAGAAAGAGGGGAATGCCGATTATTGCCGTTATAAGCGTACCTTTCAGCATGTCGCCGAAAAAGGTCTTTAAAGAGCTGCGGTTAAAACCGAAACGTTCTTCTATCGAGAAAGTCGAGTAGAGTCCAAAGGGGATGGCTGCAATTTCCGCAAGCAGGAACAGAAGGAGAGCCAGTATGACACCGGCGGACGCGCTGCCTCCTCCCGCCCGGGCGGAAAGATCTGCAGCCAGCCCGGCAAAGAGGTCGAAACCTCCGGCAAACCAGAACAGGAGGAGCAGACTGAGAGAGACAACACTGCGGAAGGCCGAAAAACCGCTGGTCGTTCTCTGGTAGGAGAAGTTTCCGGTGTCCGAAAGGCGCCGGCGGTCGAGCTGATTCGCAAGGGCTGAAAGCAGTTCGGGAAGGGCGGCCGCGGCGGCCAGCAGAATGGTAACGGCTTGTATTTCGATCATGAGAAACTGTAGCATGGAGAGGTAAGCGATGGAAGTACTTGCGCCGTTGACCACGGCGCACTTTTTGGCAAGAATGTAAGCCCCGGGAGATGTAATTATGAATGGCGGAAACTACGATCATATCGCGTCGATATATGAAAATATTTTTCCTTTGTCGGAGGAAGCTTTCTCCTTCATCCGTGAACGGGCAGGCTCCGAAGGTTCTGATATCCTTGATGCGGGCTGCGGTACCGGCGAACTGGCTATCTCACTTCAGAAATCCGGATACGAAGTAAGCGCCTTCGATCTTGAATCTTCGATGATCGAAAAAGCGGAAAAGAGGCGGCGGGAACTGGCTCTTTCGGGACCCCGCTTTCTCTCCATGGGAATGGAGGAGATGGGACGTCGTCTCTCCGGAGACCGCTACTCGCTCATCTGCTGTATCGGCAACACCATCGCTCACCTGGACGGAGAGGATGCCGCAGGCCGGTTTCTTGCCGATGCCTCGGATCTCCTGCTGCCGGGGGGCTCTCTTGTTCTTCAGCTGCTGAACTACAGGATGATTCTTGAAACCCGACCCGGAGAACTGCCGCCGATAGAACTGGAGGCATACCGCTTTCTGCGTTTCTATGACTACAGCGGGCTGCCCGGGAGTCTTCTTTTTACCACAAGACTCGAGGACCGTGAGGGCAGGCTTCTGGATGAGAGGCGGGTTAAGCTCTTTCCTCTTACGGATGTGATGATAGAGAGCGCACTTTCAGGCTGCGGATTCGGCGATATCCGCTTCTTCGGCGGCTTTTCGGGAGAAGCTCCCGGGAGGGGAAGGCTCCCCCTGGTGGTGAGCGCGCTGAAGGAATAGTTGCAGAATAGCCTGAAAATGCAACAAATGTAAAATAAATTACTCCACGTGTTGCAGAATAGCTTGACTCTTTCCGCTATCCCGGGTAAAACCCGTGCATGAAAGTCCATTGAAAAATAATGCCCTGAACCTTGATCCCGCTCTATCGCGGGAGTGCACCGGTTCGGGGTTTTTTCTTTGGAGGCACTTCAGCGGGGGAGGGTGCTGCCGATGCTTGTATTCTTTGAAAAACGGGAGCCGTTCCGGAGACAAAGCCTGAAGCTGCTTGCGGATCTGAGAGAGCGCGAAGGTATTGAGTCGCTGACCGGTCTGCGGCAGTTTACCGCCTACCGGGTAAGCGGCCCGGTTGCGCCCGCACTGGTGGAGAAAGCCCTGGGAGACCCGGTTACCGATCTGCCGATGCTCTCCTCTCCTCCCGCGGACCCTGAAGCCGAATGGCTCTTTTCATTCACCTTACTGCCCGCCCAGTTTGATCAGCGGGGCGAATCCGCACGCGAAGCAATAGCTCTTGCCGGGGGAAGGACGGAGCGGGTACGCAGCATCAGCTCTTATCTCTTCTACGGATCCCTTTCACAGCAGGAGCGCAGCTCCATACGGAAAATTCTGCTCAATCCGGTTGATTCCGAAGAGATCCGTTTTGACGGGCACAAAGAGGTGTTGAGCGGCTTTTGCGGCCTGAAGGAGAGCGAGCTCCTCCCCTTTGCCGGCAGCATGGGGATTGCTCTTGATACCGCCGATCTTCTCTTCTGCCGTGACTATTTTTCCGAAACTCTGAAACGGGATCCGACCCGCATCGAACTTGCGCTCCTGGCCACTTACTGGAGCGATCATTGCCGTCACACCACCTTTAACACCCCCTTTTCCCGGCTCAGTCCTGAACCCGGTGCCTTTTTCACCGGCCTCCGGGAGAGTCTGGACGGGTACCGGCAATTTCGGGGGAACGGCGGATCCCTCATGGATATGGCCACGGCGGGTGCGAAAATCCTGAAGGGCAAGGGAAAACTGGAGGATCTTGACATCAGCGAGGAGATAAACGCGGCATCCTTCAGGATAGAGGTGGAATACGATGTGCCCGCCTCCGGCTCTTCCTCCGCCTCCGGGGATGCGGATCCGGAAACCTGGCTCCTGATGTTCAAGAACGAGACCCACAATCACCCCACCGAGATAGAGCCTTTCGGAGGTGCTGCCACCTGTCTCGGCGGAGCGATCCGGGACCCGCTTTCCGGCCGGGCCTATGTGCACCAGGCAATGAGACTCTCGGGGGCCCCTTTTCCGGACCCGTCTCTTGAAGCCGCCGAAAGCAGCCTCCTGCGGAGTTCCAAACTTTCACGGAGAAGACTCGCTCTTGAGTCCGCCCGAGGCTACAGCAGCTACGGAAACCAGATAGGCGTTCCCACGGGAATGGTCCGGGAGCTGTACGACGAAGGTTTTCGGGCAAAGCGCTTTGAAGCTGGCGCCGTTGTCGGAGCAGTTCCCCTTAACCGGGTGAGGAGAGAGCAGCCGGAAGAGGGCGACCTCGTTATCCTGGTGGGAGGGGCAACCGGGAGGGACGGAATAGGCGGTGCCACCGGATCCTCCAGAGCTCATGACGACTCATCGGTCCGGAAATCGGCTGCAGAGGTCCAGAAGGGCAATCCTCCGGAAGAGCGTGCCCTCCAGCGTTTGTTCCGCCGACCCGAGGTAAGCGCACTCATCAGGCGCTGCAACGATTTCGGTGCCGGGGGCGTCGCGGTGGCGGTCGGAGAACTGGCCCCGGGACTGGATATCGAGATCGACGCGGTGCCTCTGAAGTACAGCGATCTCAGCCCCCTGGAAATAACGCTTTCCGAAAGCCAGGAACGGATGGCCGTGGTTGTCGAACGGAAAGATGCGGCAAGGCTCATAAGCCTGGCGGCCGAAGAGGACCTGGATGCCACGGTAATAGCAAGGGTGACCGGCGACAGCCGTCTGAACATACGGTATGAGGGAAGCACCATAGCCTCTCTTCCTCGGGCGCTTCTCGATTCCGCCGGGGCGGCAAGAAGCGCGGAGGTCCGGATAGCCGCTCCGGAGGATACATCGGCCTTTGAGGCGATCAGGCACCGCCGGAACGCTGTCCGGCCGGATGATCGCTGGGCAGCCCTCCTCTCGGAACATAATGTGTGCGGGGGAGAGGGGCTGACCGAACAGTTCGACTCCTCCGTCGGCAGCCGATCGGTGCTTTCTCCCCTCGGCGGACGCTTTCAGCTGACTCCGGCGGAGGTTATGGCCGCTCTCATCCCTTCTCAAAGGGAAGGGGTTAAGACCGCATCGCTCATGAGCTGCGGATACTCACCGGAAATCTCCAGGTGGAGCCCCTATCACGGAGCGCTCTACGCCCTTTTTGAATCCCTCTGCAGGGCCGTTGCAGCGGGTGCGGAGCTTGAACGCATCCGGCTCTCCCTTCAGGAGTACTTTCCTCCCCCCGGGGAGGATCCCGTCCGCTGGGGAGCTCCCGCGGCGGCCCTCCTGGGTGCCCTCCGGCTGCAGCTTGCCCTTTCGGTACCCGCAATAGGAGGAAAGGACAGCATGTCGGGAAGCTGGATGGAGATTGAGGTGCCCCCGACCCTGGCGGCCTTTGCCGTCTCTGCGCTTCCCGCCGAATCGGTAAGCAGTCCCGAATTCAAAAAAGCAGGTTCCGGAGTATATCTTCTGCATCAGCCCCGGGGAGGTGATGAGGAGCCCGACTATGCTCTTTTCCGCAGACATACCGCCCTGGTGCATCATCTCCATCAGGAGAACGGACTTCTCGCCTGCCGCTCCGTCGGCTACGGCGGAATTGCCCAGGCAATAGCCGAGATGAGCTTCGGCAACCGCATCGGCTTCGCCGGGGTACTGCCCGGGGATATTGATCCCTTCGATCCCGCCTACGGCTCTTTTATCTTCGAACGGGACGATGCCGCGGGGCTGCTCCCGGAGGAGATCCCGGAAGAGTCTGCTTCCCTGCTCTTCAGGATCGGAACCACCCGGGAAGAGCCGTTGCTTGCGATGGGGGAACTCTCCATCAGCATCGAAGATGCCCTTTCGGCATGGCGGAAGCCCCGCCTCTCTCTCTACCCGGGACCCGGCGGAGAGAACGGAAGCTCGACGGGGCTGCCTCATGTTTCCTCAGGAAAACCGGAGAAAGGGAAACCCGCCCGTTTCCTGGGGAAAGGCCCCGCTGTATCCCTCCTGGTCTTTCCCGGTACAAACTGCGAAGAGGAGACCGCATCCGCCTTTTCCGCAGAGGGCGCGGATGTCTCCATTCGCCTGTTCCGTACAAGATGCGGCGGCTTCAAAGAGTCCCTCCTGGAAATGGAGAAGGCGGTGAGAACGGCTTCCATCGTAGTACTTCCAGGCGGCTTCAGCGCCGGGGATGAACCGGACGGATCGGCAAAGTATATTGCGGCGGTCCTCAGCCATCCCCGCATCGCCGATGCCCTCTCGGACCTCCTGGAAAACCGGGACGGCCTTATGCTGGGAATCTGCAACGGCTTCCAGGCTCTCGTCCGCTCCGGACTCCTTCCCCACGGCAGGGTGCAGCCGCGGAAGGAGGGTGATCCGGTGCTAGACCACAATGCCATCGGCAGGCATGTGTCACGCTACTGCGGGACCGTCTGCACCTCCGCACTTGGACCATGGATGAGCCTCTCCGCTCCTGGAGAGGTGCAGGTAATGCCCGTCTCCCATGGAGAGGGACGTTTTACAGCAGCCCCGGAGCTTCTTGCCCACCTGGAGCGCAGGGGACAGATTCCCTTCCGTTACTGCGACGGAGAGGGAAAGCCCACCGAAACCTATCCCGATAACCCGAACGGATCCATGGGGGGTGTTGAAGCGCTCCTGAGCCCCGACGGGCGCATTCTCGGCAAAATGGGCCACAGCGAACGCTTCGGCCGTCATGTGGCAAAGAATATACCCGGAGCAGGCCGGCCTACGATTTTTCGTGCCGGGCTGGACTATTTCCGCTGATTTCGACAGGAGGAACACAGATGGTAGCAATCATTATGGGAAGCCGTTCGGATGCCCCGAAACTGAAAACGGGGTCCGCGCTTCTGAGCCGTTTCGGCATCGAATGGGAGGCGAAGGTGCTTTCGGCTCACCGCACACCGGAAGCTCTTGATGCCTATCTTTCGGCCCTTCAGGGAAGAGGGTGTACGGCAATTATCGCCGCGGCGGGGCTCTCGGCCCACCTGGCGGGCGTTATCGCCTCAAAGACCCTTATCCCGGTAATCGGGGTCCCCCTCAAAACTCCGGCCTCCGCCCTGGAAGGACTGGATGCGGTGCTCTCGATGCTGCAGATGCCCGGCGGTGTTCCCGTTGCGGTAGTGGGACTGGACAATGGCATCAATGCCGCGCTTCTCGCGGCGAGGATGATAGCCGTGCACGACGGGTCCGTCAGGTCAAAGCTGGCGGAATATATCGAAGAACGGAAGCATGCTCTGCTTTCAGATGAACAGGGAGAGGTTCTGTAATGAAGGGAAAACTTCTGTACGAAGGAAAGGCGAAAAAACTCTACGCGACCGAAGATCCGCAGACGGTGCTGGTGGAGTACAAGGATGACGCAACCGCGTTCAACGGCGAAAAGAAGGGGACCATAAGCGGGAAGGGCGAAATGAACAATGCCATCACCTCCATTCTTTTCGAACTGCTTGCAAAGGAAGGGATTGAAAACCATTTTATAAAAAAACTGAGCCCCCGTGAACAGCTGTGCAGGAAGGTGGAGATTGTCCCTGTCGAGGTTATCGTACGCAACCGGGCCGCGGGAAGCATGGCGAAGCGTCTCGGGCTTGAGGAAGGCATGGAACTGAAAACCACGGTCTTCGAAATAAGCTACAAAAGAGATGATCTGGGGGATCCGCTCATAAACGATCATCATGCCGTTGCCATAGGTCTGACCAGCTTCGAAGAGCTGAAGGAGATCTACGGGATGGCCGACAAGGTAAACCGGGTTCTCGGCGCCTTTTTTCTGAAAATGGGGATCGAACTTATCGATTTCAAGCTGGAGTTCGGAAAGGCGGGTGAAAAGCTTCTTCTCGCCGACGAAATAAGCCCCGATACCTGCCGTTTCTGGGACGCCGCGACGGGAAAGAAGCTGGACAAGGACCGCTTCCGCCGCGACCTGGGTTCGGTTGAAGAGGCGTACCGGGAAATTCTTTCGAGGCTGGAAGATGCCCGATAGCCGCGGCCCGCTTCCCGACAAGCTGCATGAAGAGTGCGGCGTCTTTGCGGTCTGCGCAAAGGGGAATGCGGAATCGCGCAAAAACCCCGTCGAACTGGTGCTCGGAGGGCTTACTGCCCTTCAGCACCGGGGGCAGGAAAGTGCCGGAATAGCTCTCGGCGGATTCGAGGATCCGGACCGCCTGGAACTTGCCAGGGCAGCGGGGCTGGTTACTTCGCTCATCGAGACGGGAGAGCCCGCCCGGCTTTCCTCCGGGGAGGCCGGAATAGCCCTTGGCCATGTCCGCTACTCCACCACGGGGGGCAGCGGGATCGAGAACGCCCAGCCCCTGGTCGGACATTCCAGGAAGGGGGCGGTCGCCCTCGCTCACAACGGGAACCTGGTGAACTCGGCCATTCTGAGGGAGCTGCTGGAGGATGGCGGAAGCCTTTTCCGCACCGAGAGTGATTCGGAGGTGATGCTTAACCTCATTGCCAGGAGTCTTCCCAAAAAAAGCGCCCTGGAGGCGGTCCGGGACGCCATACGTACCGTTCAGGGCTCCTATGCCCTGGTGGTAATGACCGGGGGCATGCTCATAGCGGCCCGGGACAAGAACGGGATACGTCCCCTCTGCGTCGGGGAGACCGACGGATACTGGGTGGTCTCCTCGGAAACCTGCGCCCTCGACGCTGTTGGCGCCGCATTCCTGCGGGACGTTCAGCCCGGGGAAATCGTGGTCGCCGACCGTGATGGTATTTCCGGAAGCAACCGGGAAGAGAAAACCGAAACCAGGACCTGCAGTTTCGAATACATCTATTTTGCCCGTCCCGATTCGGTCATAGACGGAATCGGGGTCTACGGTGCCCGGGTGCGTTCGGGGAGGAAACTCTTTCAGGAAGCCCCCGTCGAGGCCGATCTGGTATCCGGGGTCCCCGATTCGGGAATTCCCGCCGCTGCGGGATTCAGCGAGGCCTCGGGAATCCCCTACGGGATGGCCCTGGTCAAGAACCGCTATGTCGGCCGTTCCTTCATTGCTCCGGATCAGGAGGACCGTGAGAGGCGGGTCGCCCTGAAACACAACGCCCTGAAGGAGGCGGTGTACGGGAAGCGGATCGTTCTGATAGACGATTCCATCGTCCGCGGGACAACCATGCGCTCCCTGGTGGCCAAGCTGCGGGGTGCGGGAGCCACGGAGGTGCATATCCGGATTGCCGCCCCTCCGGTCGCCTATCCCTGCTACTTCGGGATCGACACCCCCTACCGCAGCGAACTCATCAGCAACCGCTACGAAATAGGCGAACTGACAAAGCAGATAGACGCCGACTCCATGGCCTTTCTGTCGATCGACGGGCTTATGGAGGCGCTCGCGGGAACCTCGCGATTCTGTACCGGCTGTTTTGCGGGGGTCTACCCGGTGGGAGCTCCCCTGCCGACGGAGGTGGAAGGGCATGTCTGAGATTGATTACCGCGATGCCGGGGTGGACCGGGAAGAGGGCTACAGGACGGTCTCTCTTATCCGCGAAAGCTGCGAGCGCACCCGCCGTCCCGGAGACGGTGTTCTTGCGGGAGTGGGAAGTTTCGGCAGCCTCTATGCACTCTCCGGCTATACCGAGCCGGTACTGGTTTCGGGAACCGACGGGGTGGGAACCAAGCTGGAGCTGGCACAGTTCCTGGACCGCCTGGAGGGGATAGGAATCGACTGCGTGGCCATGTGTGTAAACGACATTCTCTGTCACGGCGCCCGTCCGCTCTTTTTCCTCGATTACCTGGCCGCCGGAAAGCTCAAGGCGGAGAAGATGGCGCGCCTTGTGGAGGGCGTTTCCCGCGGATGCATCCAGGCCGGCTGCGCCCTTGTGGGGGGAGAAACCGCGGAAATGCCCGGAATCTACCGCCCCGAAGATTTCGATATAGCCGGATTTGCCGTGGGAGTGGTGGAACGGGATAAGATAATAGACGGATCCCGGGTCCGTGCCGGAGATCTGCTTATCGGGCTGGAGTCCAGCGGACCCCATTCCAACGGTTTCTCCCTCATCCGCAAGGCCACCGAAGGCGAGAGGGCTGACCGTTTCGGAAGGAAAATCGGGGGCAGGGAGCTCGGTGACCTCCTCCTTGAGCCGACCCGGATCTATGTTGAGGCCCTGAGGCCGCTTATCGAAGCGGGCCTGGTCCGGGGAATGGCCCACATTACCGGAGGCGGGCTTTTCGAAAACATTCCCCGGGCGCTTCCGGAAGGGCTCTGCGCCCATGTGGAAAAGAGCCTGCTGCGCATCCCGCCGATCTTCGATTATCTGGCCTCCCTCGGTATTGCGGAAGAAGAGATGTTCCGGACCTTCAACATGGGAACGGGAATGGTTCTCTGTGTCTCTCCCGGGGATGAACGTGCGCTTATTGACCGGCTGGCGGCTTCCGGTACGGCGGCGGGAAGGATCGGGACGGTTATCAGCTGCGACGGCAGCGGGGAGCGCTTATGGCTTCAATAGCGGTTCTGGCCTCGGGCAGGGGGTCCACTTTTGAGTACCTGCTGAATGCACGGGAAAGCGGATTTCTCGAAGCCGATATAGTCAGGCTTGTGGTTGACCGTGAGGGAACGGGAGCCGAAAGCCTTGCCCTGGACCGCGGCATTCCGGTTCTGAAACTTGACCGGAAGGCCGGGGAAGGGGAGCTGAGCAGGAGGATCGAGGAGGCGCTGAGGGGAAGGACCGACCTTCTGGTCTGCGCCGGTTTTCTATCGATCCTTACCGAACCCCTGCTCTCAAGCTTCCGGGGCAGGATAATCAACATTCACCCGGCCCTGCTTCCCGATTTCGGCGGGAAGGGTATGTACGGCATGGCGGTTCACCGGGCGCTTATCGCCTCCGGACTTCCTTTCAGCGGCTGCAGCGTTCATTTTGTGGATGCCGGAGTGGACAGCGGAGCGATTATCGGGCGGCGCAGGGTCCCCGTTTTCCCTTCCGATGATGCCGCAAGTCTGGCCCGGCGTGTTGAGGCGGAAGAGAAACCGCTTCTGACCGGTGTTATCAACCGTCTGGCTGCGGAAATTGATGGGAAGACGGAAGGGGAGACGGAGCTTATACGGGCAGCCGTAATTGGTTCCGGAGGACGGGAGCACGCCCTGTGCTGGAATCTCCTGAGGGATGGAGCATGCGGATCGGTGTGCGCTCTTCCCGGAAACGGCGGGACTGCAACTCTGGAGGGATGTACGAATCTGCCTCTGCCCGCCGATAATGAAGAACTGATTTCCCTTCTGCGGAAGTGCAGGATAAACCTTGTGGTCATAGGACCGGAAGTGCCGCTCGTCGCGGGACTGGCCGACCGGCTCCGGTCCGCGGGCTTCCCGGTCTTCGGTCCCGATGCCGGAAGCGCCCGGCTCGAGGGCAGCAAGGCCTTTGCCAAAGAATTCATGAAGCGCCACGGGGTAGCCACCGCCGCATATTCGGTCTTTGACGGAAACCGGTACGGCGAAGCGGTGGAATTCGCCCGCAGTCTCGGCTGGCAGGCGGCCGTGAAGGCCGACGGGATAGCCGCCGGAAAGGGCGTACTTATCTGCGGGACCAGGGAGGAGGTCGAATCGGCCCTTCGAAGCTGTTTCGGCGGAACCTTCGGAGAGGCCGGACACAAGGTGGTAATCGAAGAACTCCTTGAAGGACCGGAGATTTCCCTCTTTGTTCTGACCGACGGGGTGGACAGCCTCCTTCTGCCCTCCGCCAGGGATTACAAGCGCGCCTTTGACGGTGACCGCGGAGGAAACACCGGCGGCATGGGCTCCATCGCACCCGCTCCGGAATGTACCGATGCGGTAAGGAAGGCTTTTACCGCTGATATTCTCGAACCGACCCTCTCGGGTCTGAGACGGGACGGACTTCCCTTCCGCGGAGTCATCTTTTTCGGGTTGATGCTGACCCCTGCCGGCCCGAAACTGCTGGAGTACAATGTCCGTTTCGGCGACCCCGAGACTCAGTCCCTTATGCCCCTGCTTCCCGATTCCTTCGCCCGACTGCTCCTCTCCTGCGCAGAAGGCTGTCTGTCAAAGGAGCTCTGCCATCCCGCTCCCTGTCACGCCTGCAGCGTCGCTGCCGTTTCGGAAGGCTACCCTGAAGCTCCTGTCAGCGGCAGAATTATTGAGAAACTTCCTCCTTCGGCAGATATGTTTCACATTTTTATTGCCGGAGCGGAACTGAACGGAGCGGAACCGAAAGGAACAGACAGCGGCAGGAGTCCGGGAAAACTGATAAGCACCGGAGGCAGGGTGCTCTCGGCCACAGCCTGGGCGGATACGCCCGAAAAGGCGAGGGCAGCCTCTTACAAGGGCATGAGCGGGGTCTTCTTCAATGGAATGCGGTTTCGAAGAGACATCGGAAATCCGTCTGCTTGACCGCCGAAGGGCTGGAGAGTACCATGGGGCATGATGGAATTCGAAAGGGTTACAACCAGGGGCGGAGACCGGGGAGAGAGCTCACTCTATAACGGAGAACGCAGGGTAAAGGATGATGCGGTATTCGAGGCGCTGGGGGATATCGATGAGCTCAGCAGCTGGATCGGCCTTGTAAAGGCGGAGGTACGGGCGGATAAGGGCGTTTCGTTTCCCCGTATGGAGGAAGAGCTTAGCGATATTCAGCGGACCCTTATGCGGCTGTCCGCCGAAATCGCGACTCCGGTCCGGGATCCCCTCTATAAAAAACTCACACATCTTACACAGGATGATGTAGAAAACCTTGAGACCATGGAAGGCCTTTATCTTTCAAAGACGGAGATCGGAAGCGCATTTATCGTTCCCGGTACCGGTCTCCATTCGGCCCGCCTGGATATAGCCCGTACCATATGCCGCCGGGCCGAGCGGAGACTTGTCACCTGCATAAGAAGCGGCTATCTGGGCCACCTTTCCACGGGACAGAACTACCTGAACAGACTGAGTGATCTTCTCTTTATTTTTGCAAGGCATACCGAGCAGACTTGAGCACCGAACAGGCATGAGACAAGAGCTAGTTTATTGACGGCATAAATCCGGTCTCGGCGGCAATCCAGTGGATTCCCCCCTTGCGGCGGAGGGCCGATCTCCATACGGTCAGCGGGTCCTGGGAGAAGACCAGTTCCGGGGATCCGGGTATTACTGCCCAGTCTTTTCTCTCCAGTTCCTCTTCCAGCTGTCCGGGAGACCATCCCGCATACCCCACGATAAACCTCGTATGGAAACCCGGACGGACAGGATAGGTGAGGGCGGGTCTGACTACATTGAAATCCGGTTCGAAAATAACACCCGGTGAAGCCTCGATGGCCGCCGCGCTTTTGCTTCCTCCGGGCAAACCCGAATGGAGCACAAAGACGAAATACTGCTGCACGGGACCGCCGATAAAGATAAGCTCTTCCCGCCATGGCGTGTCGGCCAGCTCCTCCACCGCATCACCCAGAACCGTCGTGCTCGGCCGGTTAATTACCAGCCCCATGGCCCCGTTCTCGTCATGATTGATAAGATACACGGCGGTCTGTGAAAAATTGGGGTCCGTGAGGTTGGATTCCGCAATAAGCAGATAGCCGGGCAGGAACTCGGGCAGGTCGGCCTCAAAGGGCGGTGTCGGTTCTCCGTACAGGGTGAACTCTTCCATGGGAGTAATATATCAGAACTGCGGCCGATGCCGCAATGGGAAAGTATGGAGGGGGCTTATCATTCACTTTATTATCCGTTAGCATAACGGGATGCAGTTACTCAAAAATGGATACATACACATTATGAAGGCAGTAACGGCCGGGATTCTGCTGTTTGCGGTGTCCGCCGGTATTGGCGCGATCGAGAAAGAAGGAGAAAGAGTTTTGGCTACGATTAAGACAAATTACGGAACCATAGAGGTAGAGCTGTTCAAGGATGCGGCTCCCGAAACGGTAGAGAATTTCCTCGGCCTTGCGGAGGGACGGAAAGAGTATACCGATCCGAAGACGGGCGAGAAGAAAAAAGGGAACTTTTACGATGGTCTGGTGTTTCACCGGGTTATCGAGGGTTTTATGATCCAGGGGGGATGTCCGAAAGGCGACGGCACCGGCGATCCCGGCTACAAGTTCGCGGACGAGATGGATGCGGAAGCTCTGGGACTGGATACCATGAGGGCCTTCGGTTCCGACGGGGCACCCCATCAGTGGCTCATGCTCCGAAGTCAGGACGATTTCAATCAGCGCATTGTATCACCCATGCTCAGGAGTCTAGGCATCGACAGTCAGGAAGAACTTGACAGCCGCATGGATGAGGTCCGGAAAAAGATCGATGAAATGAGCATCAAGGAAGCCTATGAAAATATGGGTTACAGCTATAAAGAGGGACTCGCTTCGGTTCCCCCTCAAAAAGGATATCTGGCCATGGCCAACAGCGGACCGGATACGAACGGCAGCCAGTTCTTCATCAACCTGGCAGACACTCCCTGGCTGACAGGTAAACATACCGTTTTCGGTAAGGTTGTTTCCGGCATGGATGTGGTGGAAAAGATCGGTGCGCTTCCCGTCGACAGCGCCAGCCGTCCTGAGAAACCGGTTATCATCGAGTCCGTCAGAAGCAGCAGCTGAGAAAGGCTGAATGCCCGGCGGCTTCGAGGAGCTGTGGTACGGTGAGCGTGAGGGTTATCCCTACCGGCTACTGGTAAACCGGGAGGTGCGTCATGTTCCCGCACACTGGCACGATGATCTGGAACTGGTGGTCGTCTCCCGTGGACGGGTGAGCGTCTCGGCTGCCGGACGGAGCCTTGAACTGGAGCCTGGCAGCTTTATCCTGCTGCGGCCCGGTGCTGTCCATGCCTTTTCGGGGGACGGTACCGGATTCTGCCTTGTAGTAAAGATTCAACGGGCCTGTTTTTCTTCCCTCCCGGGCAGTGAAAGCGGTCTCCGTTTTATCTTCCCCCTCTTTGAAGCGGATGGCGGCGCGCCCTGGGTTTCCGGTTCGGACGACGATCTTGCCGGGATAGTCGGTGAGATGGTCGAAGCCTGGGAAGCTGGTTTTCCGGGCTTCGAACTGGCGGTCAGGGGGAATGTCTACCGGGCCTTCGGCCGCCTTGCCCGTCTGGGAATGATCGGTACTCCATCTCCGGTCTCGCCTGCGGAAAGCAGCAGGTTTTTTCCCCTTTTCAGCATGCTTGAGACTTCGTTCGGTGAACAATGGAGCGACAGGCGGGCTGCGGATCTTGTGGGGCTGAGTTACTGGCACTTCTGCAGGGTCTTCAAACGAATCAGCGGACGGACATTCTCCGCTTATGTATCGGAAATAAGGGTGCAGGAAGCACGTAGACTGCTGGCAGACGGAGATCTTCCTGTGGGAGAGATTGCTGTTCAGACGGGTTTTTCCAGTCACGACCATCTGCTCAGGGTGTTCCGCCGCTTGACGGGGATGAGTCCTCTTGCATTCAGAAAGCTGGCAGCGACAGCAAAAGATGACGAAAACTGAGCACAAGCGGCGGTAGCGTCCCATCCTTTCGCGGGCTAATATGTGTGTATGAAACACGAACCCGATTTTACCGAGCTTTTAAAAGTGCTTGAAGGAAAGCGGCCTGACCGGCCGGTGCTCTTCGAGTTCTTCTTTGATGATGAGGTATATGAACGTTTTGCGGGGCGTCCCATTCCCCGGAATGCCGCCTGGCCGAACCTCGAGGATCTTCATACCCGGGGTACCATAATAATAGACGCCTTCAAGGCCGCCGGTTACGACCACGCAACGGTTCCCGCCTCGGCCTTTGATGTAATGCATAACGTGATACAGGGCAAGGGTCCCGCGGAAACGGTCTCGCTCAATGAAGGGACTCATATTTTTGACGAAGCAAGCTTCGCTTCTTTCCCCTGGTGCGAACCGGAAGCCTTCGACGATGCTCATCTGAAGAGTCTTGGCGCTTATCTTCCCGACGGGATGAAGCTCATTATAAACGGACAGGGCGGTATCCTTGAGATCGTGACTCAGCTTACGGGCTACGAGAGGCTCTGCTACCTTTTATCGGATAATCCCTCTCTGGTGGAGAAGCTCTTCGAGGCAGTCGGCTCCCGCTTTGTGCGCTATTACCGCCGTGCCGTCGTTCACGACAGTGTCGGCGCCGTCATTTACAATGATGACTGGGGATTCAACACCGGACCGATGATAGCACCGGACGATATCCGGCGGCTTATTTTCCCCCATGTGCGTGAAATTGTCGCACTGGCCCACCGGGCCGGCAAACCGGCAATCCTTCACTCCTGCGGCAACCTCTATTCGACGCTCATGGAGGATATTATTGAAGACTTGAAATTCGATGCAAAGCACTCCTTCGAGGATCTGATCCTTCCGGTCGAAAAGGCGTACGAAGTACTCCAGGGACGGATCGCGGTGCTCGGAGGTCTGGACGTCGATTTTCTTGTCCGCAGCACCCCGGCGGAGATTGAAGAGCGCAGCCGGAAGCTCCTTGATCAGACCTCCGAACGGGGAGGCTATGCTCTCGGAAGCGGCAACAGCATCGCCTCCTATATTCCGGAGGAAAGCTTTCGGGCCGTGCGCAGGGCCGCCGGGGCTCTTTAGCAGCGTCAAAATCCCTTATTACCGCTTTTTTAAAGACTCCTTTCTGCCGATAAGGTGGAAGAGGAGTCTTTTTTGGATAACAAGGAAACACGGGAAATCCTGATGCAGGTGGCCGAAGAAGATCGCAGAGAGAAGCACCTTGCCGAGCAGAGCCGGCGCAGGCGGCGCCGGATGAACTGGCTGCGCCATTCGGTGGATTCGGTGCCCTTCAAGGTCGGTCTTTTTCTTGTATTTCTCATTCTGGCATCCATGGCGGGCATCACCGCTTTTGAACTCTCAAAAAATGATCAGTTTGCCAATGTCTGGGACGCCTTCTGGTATGCGATTGTTACGGTCACAACGGTAGGTTATGGAGACAAGACCCCCATTACCGTCGGGGGACGGATCGTCGGTCTCCTTCTTATGGGTATGGGAGTCGTTCTTGTCGCCGCAGTGACCGGACAGATTGCGTCGTTTCTTGTCGATCAGCAGATGAAGAGGAGGGAAGGTTTGCTCAATCTCAGAAATATTCAAAACCATTTTATCATATGCGGATGGCGGAAGGAGCTCGATAAGGTTGTCGAAGGAATTCTCGCGGTAAACCCGGACATCGATCCCTCGGGTATCGTTCTTATCAACTCCATCGGCTCGGAAAGGATGCAGGGAATCTTAAACAATCCCGCTTTCAAGGGGATCAATTACATAAGCGGCGATTATATTGAGGAGGAGACCCTCAGGCGTGCGAATATACAGGAGGCGCGGCGGGTCATGCTTCTTGCCGATCAGAGTCATGAATACTCTCTTCAGGAGATAGACTCCCGCACGGTAATGGGTGTGCTTACCATCGAATCGATCTCAAAGCGGGTATACGTATGCGCGGAGCTCCTGGATGAGAAGTTTGAGAAGTATCTTCGTCTGGCAAACTGTGATGAGATCATCCTGAGCCGTGAATATTCGAAGCTGATCCTGGCAAACGCCTCGAGTGCTTCCGGGGTAAGCCACATTGTCACGGATCTGCTTTCCACAAAGGCGCGAAGCGGACTGAAAACCAAGACCATACCGGCCGATCTTGAAGGCAAAAGCTTCGGAGAGCTTTCCGATCACATGAACGTGACATACGGTTCCATAGTGATCGGCCTTCTGGAGAATACGGGCAACTTCTACTACCGGAAAAAAGAGGCCCTGAATGAGGCACAGATGACTCCCGACATAAGCAGGCTTATCGTCAACCTGAAGGCGGTGAAACAGCTGGTTCCCAACAAGTCGGTTCTCAATCCCGGGAGAGCCTATACGGTAAAGAAAAACTCCCGTGCAATTGTCGTGGAGCTGAGCCATGAAAGCGGAGCCGCCGTATGAATGAACTCGAACGCCTGAAACAGATTGCGCTTTTTTCCTCATTTGCCGACAGACCCAAGGTTATCGACAAGATTATTTCGGTAACAAGCAGGCGGAAGGTAGGCGCCGGGGAAGTGATAATCAGGGAAGGAGATGAAGGAGATACCCTTTTTATCATGATGCAGGGAAGCGTGCGGATTGTAAAAACCACCCTGCAGAACGAGCCGTACACGGTGGTTATCCTGAAGGAGAGCGAGAATGTCTATTTCGGCGAGCTTGCCCTCATAGACAGCGACCGGCGGTCCGCCACGGTAATTGCCGAGAGCGACTGCGATTTGATCTGTCTGACGCGGAAAAATTTCCAGTCGGTGTGCGAAGAAAACTATGAGCTCGGCTTCAGGGTTCTTATGCAGATAGCAAAGAAGCTGTCTGCGAGCCTCCGGAAGATGAACCAGGATGTAATAACCCTTTTTGAAGCACTTGTATCGGAAGTTGACGGGGGAGACCTTTCCTAAAAAGTAATGCAGGGATATACTGCACAGTCATGAAAGAGCTTGTTGAAAAAGTGCTTGAAACTGAAAAGCAGGCCGCCGAACGGGTCGCCCGTGCCCGTGAGGAAGCGGCCAGAATTCAAAGTGATGCCGACAGGAAATCCTCCGTCATTATCGAGAACGCCAGGCTTGAAGCCGCCGGAATAGTTGAGGAAGCCGTCAGGCAGGCCGAGGCGGAAGGCAGAAAGATCCGGGAAGAGCGCTTTGCCTCAGCCCGGAGCGAAGCCGGGCAGTTCCGTGAGGGAATGAAAGGCCGCTTCGAACCGGTCATCCGGGCAGCTGTCGGAATGATCATTCAAGGGGAAGGAGCCTGACACCCTTGTCAAACCCGGTCAGAGAATACGGATTCATCAACGCAAAACTGCGCAGCAGGCTGAGCAAGCTTCTGGATGAGAAGATGCTCGGTCGGCTGAGGGAAGCCCCGACGCTTTTTGAGGCGGTTCAGCTTCTTAAGCAGACACCCTACGCCGAAGAGGCTGCAATATACGAGACAAGCGGGGACCTCAAGGCGGTGGAAGCTGCCCTGTGGAGACGTGAAATAGGAACAGTAGCGGAGCTCGGCCGTTACCTTGACGGCGAGCTGAAAGAGTTTCTGGAGGCGCTGCTTCTGCGCTATGAAGTAGACATAGTGCGCAACTGCGTCCGTCTCTGGTTCGATTCCCACCTGAAACGGAGAAGCATCGGCGGCGAGGCCGGTTATCTTTATCAGAAAACCATTGTCAATTCTTTCTCCATCGACGGTGTAATAAATGCCGAAAACTTCGATCTTCTACTGGAAGAGCTCTCCTCCACACCCTACGGCGAAATTCTCGGGGAAAACAGGACCGACATTGAAACCAATGCCCACCTCTTTCGTTTTGAGACCGATCTTGATCTTTATTTTTACCGTACTCTTCTCGAGGCAGCCGAAGGCCTCGGAAAACGGGATAGGGAGATAGCCCTCAGGATTATCGCGGTGGAGATTGATCTGAGGAATGTTGACCGTATTGCGCGTCTCGCTTTTTTCTATCCCCCGGAGCAGAGAAGGGAGTGGCATATCATTATCCCCGGGGGCTCCTTCTCTTCCGAGCTGCTCGATAAGGCTGTCTCCACCAGGAAAGGTGAAGATGCGGTCGCTGTTCTTCTGTCGGGCCGCTATTCATCGGTTGGAGGGAATCTTGAAGTTATCGAGGATATCCTCCGGCAGATCCGGCGTGATGAGACCATGCGGCTTCTCAAGGGCTATCCCTTTACCGTCGGAATCATTCTCGCCTATATCTTTCTCAAAAGAAAAGAGATTGGTACGGTGGTTTCTCTTTTGAACGCACACTATTACGGAGTTTCCCGGAACCGGATGAGGGAGTGGCTATGATTTTAACCGGAAAAATGCGGCATCTGACAGGTGCCGTTCTCGATTCAGACAGCAAAGCGGCAACACGGGAACTGCTTCGTCTCGGCGTACTTGATATGGTTTCCTTTCAGGATATCAAGGCGGAGTGGAAAAATGATCTTGAACCGGTCTATCAGGAAGCGGATCAGCGCAAGGCGGCAAAACTCCGGGAAAGGATTGAAACCTTTTTCAGCGTTATCGGCCGGCACCCGGTGGAACTTGCGGTCTTCGATTCCGCCGATGAGGGGTTCAGCGCCTCCATGGACGAGACCGAGCGGCATCTGGACAAGGTGGCCGTCAGGATCCAGAAGATCCGGGAGGAGCAGCGGCGGGTAAGCCAGGAGCTTAACCGGACCAAAGAGCTTAGACGGCATCTGCCGCGGAGCGATTCCGAACCCGGGGGGGAGCAGAATCATCGCTTTCTCACCATCCGTACCGGATCGCCCGCACCGGGAAAAGAGGATGAGTTCCGGGCGGCCCTCGGGCACTATCCTTCCGCCTGGCTGGACGGGTCGGTTCTTCTTACCCTCAAGCGGGACGAAAAGGCCGTGGCTTCTCTCCTTGATACCTACGGCTGGCGGGAGGCTGTTTCCACCGGGCCGGACCGGGAGAGCCCGGTCGATGATGATGCCGATCGTGAGCTGGCACGGAAAGTGGAAGAGCTTGAAGTTCAGAATCGTGAGCTTGAATCCAGGGCGCGGGAAAGCGTCGAATCAAAGAAAGATGAGCTGCTTAAGCTCTGGAAGGAGCTGAGAATAAGCGAGCTTTCGGGGACGCTTCGAAGCAGCTACGGCAAGACTGCGCGGACCTTTATCTTTTCGGGCTGGGTACCTTCCTCCCGGGAGAAAGAGCTTGATGCTTCCCTGAAAAAGATTACGGAAAACCGCTGCTACCTGGAATGGCGGAATCCGCTCTCCGGGGATGGTGAAGAACTTCCGGGAAAGGTGCCGGTGATCATGAACAATCCCGGCTGGCTTAAACCCTTTGAGAAACTGGTCACCAATTTTGCAATTCCCGCTTACGGTACCGTAGACCCCACCATATTTGTCGCCCTGTTTTACTGCGCCATGTTCGGACTCATGTTCGGCGATCTGGGACACGGTGCGGTTGTTTTTCTTGCCGGTCTGGGCGGCAGCCTTCTGGCAAAGAGGAAGGGAAAGAAAGAGAGCTTCCTTTTCCCTCTCTTCCGCTGGTGCGGAGTTTCGGCAATGGTTGCGGGGGTGCTCTTCGGATCAGTATTCGGAATGCCGCTTTTTCCGCCCCTCTGGTTTGACTATCACGGTATTGTAAACGGCCATTCAGGAACCGGGGATATAAAAACAATAACGGATATTCTGCTGGTGACCATCTATTTCGGTATAATAGTGATCGGACTGGGCCTTGTTCTGAACTGGTACAACCGTTTTACAAAGCGGGACTGGCTTGGACTTATTCTGGACAAGGGAGGCCTGGTCGGCGGCTGGATGTACGGTGCGGGTACCTGGTGTGCCTTCTACTTTGTCCGCCATGATTACCGGGGACTTCCCCCTTCCGGCACCCTTGCCCTCGTTCTCGGAGTTCCCGCCCTGCTTATGGCGGCAAAACCTGTTCTGGAATGGCGTCACCATCACCGGGGTGAGCGTTTCGGAGCTATGACTGCCGTAAACCTGATCATGGAATGGATCGTGGAGCTGCTGGAAATATTTTCCGGCTACCTTTCAAATACCCTCTCCTTTATGCGGGTGGCCGGTCTGGGTATAGCCCATGTTTCCCTCATGGTGGCATTTTTTCAGATCGCCGATATGGCGGCGGGGCCCGGAGGGTATTCGCTCTGGTCCGTTATTATCCTGATTCTGGGGAATGTTCTTGTTATCGGTCTTGAAGGTTTGTCGGCGGGGATACAGTCCCTCCGGCTTAATTATTATGAGTTCTTTTCAAAGTACTTTGACGGTTCGGGGCGTGCGTATGCCCCGGTTTCTCTGAAAAATTAAACAATGCAGAGCAAGGAGTATTGTATGGCAACGAAAATACGGGCAAGTATCGTAATTCTGGTTATGGTTCTTCTGGTAACGGGAATGTTTTTTTCAACTTCAGTATTCGGGCAGGCCGCTGAGACGGAAACGGTGGTCCTTACGGCAGAGAGGGCAAGCGTCCAGAAGTTCGGCCTGGTGGCCGCGGCAATAGCCTTCGGTCTGGGTGCCATCGGTGCGGGGATTGCGATTGCCAGCGTAGGAGCCGCGGCCATGGGAACCATAGGTGAAAAACCGGAACTCGCGGGTCAGGCGCTTATCTTTATCGCCCTCGCCGAAGGTCTTGTGGTCTTTGGTTTTATAACGGCCCTCATGATTCTCGGGAAGATATAGCCGGCGATTATGGACTATTTTGTTATCGGTGATGAAGATACCGTTCTGGGCTTTGGAATGGTAGGCGTCCGGGGAAGGAGTGTCGAAGATGCCGCCTCCGCGGATGCCGCCCTTACCGAAGCGCTGAAGGATAGCGATACCGGCATTATCATCATCACCGAAACCGTGGCGGGGACCATCCGGACAAGGGTGGACGAGCTTACGTTCTCCAACCGTTTCCCTCTCATTCTGGAGATACCGGACAGAAATGGTCCGACCGAGGGAAGGAAAACGCTGCGGGAGCTGGTTAACCAGGCGATTGGAATCAAGTTATAGCTGGGAGATAATCAATGGCTGAGGCTCTTATAGAAGGAATAGAACAGGATGCTCTGAAGGAAGCCCGGACTCTTGTTGAAGATGCAAAAAAGCGGGCGGAGGAAAGTATCCGGGGAGCTCAGAACCGTGCGGCGGGAATCCTCAAGCAGGCACGGGAGAAGGGTGAAGAGCGGGCGCGCCAGATTGCCGAACGGGAGGCTCGGACCGTCGAGTCGGAGGTGAAGAAAATCCACCTCAAGACGCGTGATGAGCTTAGAAAAGAGATAATGGTCTCCATCCGTAGAGAGCTTCAGCAGCTGCCCGAAAAGAAGGAGTATCCGGAGATTCTCCTTTCCTGGCTGACGGAAGCGGCACGGGGGATCGGTTCGGATGAGGGGCTTGTATATCCCGGCAGAAAAGAGCGGGAACTGATCGGTCCGGATATGCTCAAACGTGCCTCGGAGCTGTCGGGAGTGCGGCTTTCCCTTGCGGATGAAGAGAATAAAGCAATATCATCCATCATCTCGGGGCGCCTCGGCGTCGTGGTAAGCGACCGGGAAGGACGCATCGTCTTCGACAACAGCATGGAAGCAAGGATACGCAGAATGGAAACAGAGCTTCGCAGAATGATCGACCGGGAGCTTGAGCAATGAGCGAACGGATAATCGGAACGGTAGGAAGGGTCAACGGACCCGTCATAGAGGCCGAAGGCATAAGCGACGCAATGATGATGGAGCTGGTCCACGTGGGAGAGGCCCGCCTGGTCGGGGAGGTGATAAAACTTCACGGCAGGAAGGCTACTCTTCAGGTGTATGAGGATACGACCGGCATAGCGCCGGGGGCGCCCATTTACGGAAGTGCTCTTCCGCTTTCGGTGGAACTGGGGCCCGGGCTGATCGGCACCATCTATGACGGAATTCAGCGTCCGTTGGAGAGAATCCGCGATATCTGCGGAACCTACATTGAGCGGGGCATAGAAGAGCCCGCCCTGGACCGGAAACGCAGCTGGCACTTTGTTCCTGCCTGTTCCGAAGGAGATACGGTTTCAGGGGGCGCTCTCCTCGGAACCGTGCAGGAGAGCGAAAGGGTGGAGCACCGCATACTTCTCCATCCGCATCTCTCGGGAACCGTCGCGGAGATTGCTCCCGAGGGGGATTACACGGTTGACCATGAAATCGTCTCCCTGAAGGACGAGGGGGGGATGGTCCATCCCGTAAGCATGATACAGCGCTGGCCGATCCGGGTTCCCAGACCCTCGGCGGGACGAAAACCGCTGGATATTCCCCTGGTTACGGGTCAGCGGGTTATCGATACCCTGTTTCCCCTGGCCAAGGGGGGTACCGTCGCCATCCCCGGCGGATTCGGTACGGGAAAGACCATGACGCAGCACGCGGTTGCCAAGTGGTGCGATGCCGATATTATCGTATACATAGGATGCGGAGAGCGCGGTAACGAAATGACCGACGTCCTTACGGAGTTTCCCAGGCTGGTGGACCCGCGAACGGGAACCAGTCTGATGGAGCGGACCATCCTGATTGCCAATACCAGCAATATGCCGGTCTCCGCCAGGGAAGCGAGCGTCTATACCGGGGTTACCCTTGCCGAATATTACCGTGATCAGGGTTATCACGTTGCGGTAATGGCGGATTCGACCAGCCGCTGGGCAGAGGCGATGCGCGAGCTCTCCGGACGGATGGAGGAGATGCCGGCGGAGGAGGGTTTCCCCGCCTATCTGCCCACAAGAATTGCAGAGTTCTACGAGCGGGCGGGCTATGTGAGCACCATCTCGGAAGGAGAAGGTTCTGTTACCATTATCGGAGCGGTCAGTCCTCCGGGGGGAGATTTTTCCGAACCGGTTACCCAGCATACCAAGCGTTTCGTACGCTGCTTCTGGGGTCTGGACCGTCAGCTTGCCAATGCCCGTCACTATCCGGCCATCAGCTGGCTGGACAGCTATTCCGAATATCTGGATGATCTGGTTCCCTGGTGGGAAGCGCAGGTGGGTTCGGGCTGGGAAGATAACCGGCGGGAGATGATGGACCTTCTTCAGAAGGAGGTACGTCTCCAGCAGGTGGTTAAACTGGTTGGTCCCGATGCCCTTCCCGACAGTCAGCGTTTCATTATCGAGGTGTGCACCCTCTTCAAGAACGCATTTCTCCAGCAGAATGCCTTCGACGATGTCGACCGCTATTCCACGGTTGAAAAGCAGGCGAAGATGCTTGAGCTTATCCTTTCCTACTGGCACCGGGGAAGGGAGTCGATAAAACGGGGAGCCACCCTTTCCAAGGTTCGCCGGCTGAAAGCGGTCCAGGAGCTGATTAAAATGAAATTTACCATTCCAAATGACGAAGCACGTCAGTTTGATAAACTTGGAGCGCGGCTCGACCGTGCCTTTGATCAGATGGAGTCGATGTATGCCGGACGATAAACAGCTTCTCTCTGGACGGCAGTACCTGGGTGCGGACAGCATGCAGGGGCCTTTGCTGATAATGCGGAATACTCATCCCGTCGGCTACCGTGAGCTGGTGGAATGTGTCGATGGAGAGGGACGGACCCGTCTCGGCATGGTTCTCGATACCAGCCGCGAGACCGTGGTGGTCCAGGTCTTTGAAGGAACCAGCGGAATGACCCTTCCTTCCACCAGGGTCCGCTTTCTCGGAGAACCCCTCTCTCTGGAGGTGACCGATACGATGCTCGGAAGGGTGTTTGACGGTCTCGGCCGCCCCATCGACAAGGGCCCCGCTCCCGTAGGCAAGGAAGCCCGGGATGTAAACGGAACGGCCGTGAACCCGACCTCCCGTGAATATCCGCGCGACTTTATCCAGACCGGGATATCGGTGATCGATGGAATGAACACCCTTATACGGGGACAGAAACTGCCCATCTTCAGCGGCAACGGTCTTCCCCACAACGAACTGGCCGCCCAGATTACCCGTCAGGCCAAGATCCGGGGAGAGGGCGGCGATTTTGCCGTGGTCTTTGCGGCCATGGGAGTCAAGCACGATGTCGCCCGTTTTTTCATAGACAGTTTTGAAAAAAGCGGAGTCCTTGAGAATGTGGCGCTCTTTCTGTCCCTTGCGGACGATCCTTCGATCGAACGGCTCATTACGCCCCGCTCGGCCCTGACCCTGGCCGAGCACCTTGCCTTTGATCAGGGCAAGCATGTACTGGTTATTCTTACCGACATGTCCAACTACTGCGAAAGTCTCCGGGAGATAAGCACCCTGCGCGGTGAAATCCCGAGCCGAAAGGGGTATCCCGGTTATCTCTACTCCGACCTTGCCGAAATTTATGAGCGCGCCGGCATGGTGAAGGGCGCAGCCGGTTCCATTACCCAGCTGCCGATTCTCACCATGCCCAATGACGATATAAGCCATCCCATTCCCGATCTGACCGGCTATATAACCGAGGGACAGATTGTATTCGAGCGTGAAATGCACGGCAGGGCGATTTTTCCTCCCGTGGCGGGGCTGCCGAGCCTTTCCCGTCTTATGAAGGACGGCATAGGCGAGGGAATGACCCGTGGAGACCATCCCCACCTTGCCAGCCAGCTCTTTGCCGCCTACAGTTATGTAAAGGATGTGCGGAATCTTGCCTCGGTTATCGGGGAAGAGGAGCTGACTCCCCTCGATCATCAGTATATGCAGTTCGGCGAAGCCTTCGAACGGAAGTTCGTAAGTCAGCGTCAGGATGAAGAGCGCACCATCGAGGAGACCCTCGACCTGGGCTGGAAGGTTCTCGGCGAGCTCCCGGCGGATGAGCTTCACCGGGTGACCGATGAAGAGATCGAAAAATGGTACGGACGGTAGAAAGGAATGAGGAACCTTGCTCCCACCAAAAGCAACCTTATCAGGACCAAAGACGAACTGAAATTCGCTCAGCTCGGCTATGAGCTGCTCGATCAGAAGCGGAATATCCTGGTGCTGGAACTGCTGAATCTGGTGGATCAGGCGAGCGACTTTCAGGAGAAGGTGGAAAAGCGTCTTGCCGATGCCTTTTCCTCTCTTCAGGATGCGACTCTGGATATGGGGCGCCTTCGGGTGCAGCAGCTTTCCAGGGCGGTCAACATGAACTGCGACATAAACCTCAAGGAACGGCGGGTCATGGGGGTTCAGCTTCCGGTTGTGGAGACCGGTTTTAATGAGCACCCTCCCTATTACAGTCCTTCGGAGACCAGCTTCAGGATAGACGGAGCCATGCAGGGTTTCAAGGATGCCATAGAGCTGATGGGGCGTCTTGCGGAGCTCAAGATCTCCATCATGCGCCTGGCAACGGAGGTAAAGAAGACGATCAGGAAGGTAAACGCCCTTGAAAAGGTGGCTATTCCGGATCTCGAAGAGACGGTGGACTTTATTAAAAACCGCCTTGAGGAGAATGAACGTGATATGTTTGTTCTCATGAAGATGGTGAAACAGCGTCTGGAGAAAAAGAAGGAGGAAGAGGCATGACGGGAGTTATTAGTCGGATGATGGTCTACCTGGACGGGAGTGAAGAATCTCTCGCTGCTGCAGCCTATGCCGTAGCCCTTTCCGGACAGACGGGAGCGTCCCTCTACGCCCTCTATGTTGTAAACACCCGGGCACTCAGCGATCTGGTGACCGCCCGCATCTTTATCGCCTCGGAGCAGGATGAATATCAGCACGATCTGGAAGCCGATGCGGAGCGATACCTCAACTATGCGGTAAAACTTGGAGCCGACCGGGGTGTTACAGTGGAACCCCTGCGGAGCGAGGGAACGGTCAACCAGGAGATTAAATCGAAGGTTGAGGAGCTTGGAATCGACCTTCTGCTTATCGGGGAGCTTGCCAGAATACGAAGCAGGCGGGACGAGTTTTTTGATGAGACGGAACGGGCCATGCGTTCGGTGGAATGCCCTGTTCTTATAGTAAAAGATGAAGAGCGGGTCTGGGACCTGTATGAAGCTTTATAGCCAGGGAGGTGAGATATGGCATTTATTGATCTGATCGAACCGGCGGTTGTGCGGGTTCCGGTACAGTCCTCAACCAAAAGTGAAGTACTCAGGGAGCTTGTGGACCTTCTTGATGCGGCGGGTGNNATGGGAAGCACCGGACTTGAAGAGGGCATTGCAGTCCCCCATGCCAAATGCGACGCCGTGGAGCGGCTTACCGTGGCCATCGGGATCGCTCCCCAGGGAATTGACTTCCAGGCCCTCGACGGAAAGCCGAGTTCCCTCTTTTTTCTTCTGCTGGCCCCTCCGGAGCAGGCCGGTCAGCATATTGAGGCCCTGAGCGAAATTGCCAAAATGACGCGGTCAAAAAGCTTCTGCCGCCTGCTTCTTGCTTCCGAGACTCCCGAAGAGGTTGTGGAACTGTTCCAGGAGGAATAAGCATCCCCGATACCGGGAAAGCGGGAATATTTGTGTTATACTGTTGAAGAGTACTGTTTTCCGGGAGGTTACAGATGAAACATTTGTTTGGTAAACGGATAGCGGCGCTTCTGCTGCTTGTTGTTCTTACCCTTTTCTTCGGCGGTCTCCTTTTTGCCCAGACCAGTTATGTCGACATCGGAATAAAGGTTCCCTTTTTCTGGGGACTGGGAAGCACCGAACTCGAAGGAGATGCAAGCGGTGCGGTGGATTACATTTTTCCCGTACCGGATATCAATTACGGCCTCATGTTCGGCGAAGGTCCGGTAACCTTCGGCGTGGGAGCACGGTTCTTTACCATTATACTGGAAAGTCTGGTATATCCCCAGCTTATGGTCAGGGCGGAGTATGATCCCTTTGTCTTTACCGGCAGCCTCGGCGGCGGAGCATTCCTCTATTTCGGGATCGTGAATGGTATAGGAACACCGAACATTCTGACTTCGGAGATAACCGGTGCCTACAAGCTTAATGACTGGTTCCAGATGGGGCTCGGCACTACTATTGTCTACGCCTTCTCCGATAACGATGTAATGACCGGCGGATATGCCTATCCGGTCTATGTCTTCGGCCGTTTTGCCCTGGGCGGAGAATAGTACCCGCCTGATCGCCGATAATGGGAGTTCCCGCATGGGGGCTCCCATTTTTTTATGGAGAGAACTTGATTATCGGACAGAATCGGCAGATACTGTGGTTTTAAACACATGGGAGATTTTATGACCGATTCCGAAGAAGGATTACGAGTTCTTGTTGCAGAAGATGATGGAATAAACCGCTTTTACATTTCGACCATTCTAAAGAAGAACGGCTACCGGGTCAGCGGGGCGGGAAATGGAAGGGAAGCGGTGGAGTCGGTCCTTTCACAGAAGCCCGATCTGGTCCTTATGGATGTAAATATGCCGCAGATGGATGGAATGGAAGCGACCCGGGCCATAAGGAAACACGAGGTGGAGACCGGCACCGTCCGTACTCCAGTTGTCGCGCTTACCGCCCACGCCTTCAAGGAAGAGCTGAAAGCCTGCCTTGAGGCGGGGATGGACGGTTTTATCTCAAAGCCCTTTACGGAAAAAGAAGTGCTCAGCGTAATAGAGGCCCAGCTAAAGGTCTGAAAGGCCGTCTATTGCCTGAGGACCGCATCGTAGCCCGCTTCATCCAGAAGTCCGATAAGGATATCAGGACTCAGCTGAGAGTCAACGGCAACGAGTTTCTTATCTATATCCACCTCACAGGAAGATACTTCGGGATGCCCGCCGAGGGCGTTTTCGATCCGCATTTTGCAGTGCCCGCAGGAAACATCGGGTACGTCAAACAGATAGTTCATACTTTTCTCCTTATGCGAAGTGAATTGAGAATGACATTGATCGAGCTGAAACTCATGGCCGCTTCCGCTATTATGGGGTGGAGCAGACCCGCCGCCGCCGCGGGGAGAGAAATCAGGTTGTAGAAGAAGGCCCAAAAAAGGTTCTGCTTTATGGTTCCCACGGTTCTGCGGCTTATGATAATGGCATCGGCAATACGGTCGATGCGTTCGCTGACAAGGACAATATCGGCGCTTTCAATGCTCAGATCGGTTCCTGTTCCTATGGCAATACCTATATCGGCCGTTTTCAGGCTTGCGGCGTCATTGATGCCGTCTCCCACCATTGCCGCAATGGCGCCGCCTTCCTGATACTTTCTTACCAGGGCCGCTTTTTCTTCCGGGCGTACCCGTGAGTGCACGGTTTCTATGCCAAGCTCGGACGCCACCGCTTCGGCGGTTGCCGTCTCATCTCCCGTTATCATGACTGCCGCTATTCCCATCCCCTTGAGGCGTCCGATCATATCCGCCGCGTCGGGTTTAAGAGGGTCCCGTACCGCAATCCAGCCGGCATATTCTCCATCCATGCTTACCTCTATCACCGTGGCGCCGGTAGAAGCGATATCTTTATATCTGGATGCGTCCTGCGCCCTTCCTATAAGGTAGCGGACCCCCCTGACCGTACCGGAAATCCCGCTTCCCGCCTCTTCCCGGACCTCTTCCGCCGGGGGAAACTCTTTTACGGTTTCTTCGGCAAAGCGGACAAGAGCCCTGGCAAGGGGGTGGACGGAGGCGGATTCGATTGAGGCCACCGCCGCCATCTGCTCATCCGAAAGGGAAGAGCTCTGCACCGAAGGAGAACCTGTGGTGAGGGTACCTGTCTTGTCGAGAAGTACCGTTGAAAGCTTCCGTGCATTACCGATGGCTTCACCGTTTTTAAGAATTATTCCCCGTCTCGCCATAGCTCCGCTGCCGGCTACCAGAGCCATGGGGGTAGCCAGGCCAAGGGCGCAGGGGCAGGCGATTACCATGGTTGCAACGAAGACGAAGATTGCCGTTGCAGGCGCTCCCATATCAGGCCGGACCCAGGGGAGAAAGCGTGAGGCTTCTACGAGGAAGGGGGAAAGACTCTCATAGGCAAATCCCCACACCAGTGCGGAGATAAGGGCAAAGAGCATGACCGAAGGAACAAAGACAAGGCTGACCCTGTCGGCGAAGGCCTGAAGGGGAACGGAGGCGGACTGTGCATCCTCCACAAGTTTTATCATTCTGGCAAGAAAGGTATCGCTGCCTATCCGGGTAATGCGCAGGCGGATGAATCCCGAAGAGAGAACTGTTCCGCCGATAAGCTCGTCTCCCGGCTCTTTTCTGACCGGGAGCGGTTCGCCGGTTATCATCGATTCATCCACCGAACAGCTTCCTTCGAGAATTTCTCCATCGAGGGGGATCTTCTCGCCGCTCCTGACTACGGCTACCGCATCGATCTTGATGCTTTCAATCGGTACTTCCAGAATCTCCCCGGCTGTTTCCACCCTGGCGTTTTTTGATTCCCGTTCGAGAATGGAACGGATATCACGGGACGCCTTGCGTTTCAGCTTCGCTTCTATATATCGTCCCGCCAGATGGAACGTGATCACCATGGCCCCTATCGTCGCAAAGGAGAGGATCTTCAGAGGGGTAAGGCTGAGAGGCCCCGTTATCCAGGCGGCAGCCGCGCCGATGGTAATAAGGGTGTCCATGTTTGCATGACCGTGGGAGAGGGCTATTGCAGCCCCTTTAAGGGTTTTTCTCCCGGGACCAAGAATAAGGTAGAGGGCCGCAACGGTTTCAAGGTAGATAAAACCGGGAATGTGCAGACCGCTCATATGGAGAATCATGAGAATCATAAGCGGTATTGTTACCGCAGCTGCTGTAAGCGCATTTTTTCCCGCCGCCGCAAACTGCTTTTCCATCTCGTCCCGGGTCGGGGGGGTAGATGAAAAGCCGTAACCGGTCGCTTCCACCGCTTCCCGGAGATCCTTCTCTCCTATCTGCGGCTCCGTAACCACATAGGCCTTTTCGGTGGCAAGATTAACCGAAACATAGTGTACCCCTGCCTTCTTCTTCAGACCCCGTTCAACGATCCTGGCACAGGAGGCACAGGTCATTCCCTCGACAGCAAAAGAGAAATGGTTTTGATCACCTTGATGTTCCATGAGGCAAAAATACTACTAAAACAGTAAAGAATCAAGATTGCACCCGGTGAAAATCATTAACCGGGACAGATTGAATTTGCCACCGATTACAAGTATACTCGTATGTATATGGAAACATGTGAATTTCTGGACAGATGTCCATTTTACCTTGGAACTATCGTCGTCAAGCAGGCGGATACGGAAACATTGAAGGATGAGTATTGCAGGATGAGTCCGCTTCGCTGTGCCCGGCACATGATTGCCCTGGCTCTGGGTGAGGACAGGATTCCGGAGGATCTCTATCCGGATGAAAAAATGACGGCATATGAGCTTATTGCCGGTAACGGATAGGCATTCTCAAACACATCTTGAAGATGCCGTATGGAATTATTACATTAGTATCTGTGGAGGAGCCGGATGATTACACAATCGAGTCATTTCCTTGTCAGGATAAAACCTGACCTGAAGAAGTCTTTTGACGATTTTTTCCCTCATATGTCGACAAACTATATTACAACAGCGAACCTTTTTGATAAGCAGAAGAGCTATCCGGTGCTTGCAATCGAAAAAGTGACCGTTTTTACCAAAGACAACAGCGAAGTGGAATCCGCACGCTTTCTTATCCCCACCGAAAACGGGAATTTTGTCTGGATACAGTCGGAACTATTTGAATTCGCGGGTTTTGTAGGTGAATAAACACACGCTGCCGGTTCTGTTCCTCATATTCATGCTTACTGCTGTACAGATTACGGCCCAGGAAGCCGACGAAGAGAAGGTCATCGGAGAGAGCGTGACTCTTCAGCTTGAAGAACTGCGTGAGCGGGCCTCCGGCTTTGCTCTTGGCATTATCCTGGGCGATCCGAGCGGATTGAGCGTCAAGGTAACCGGAAGCGGCTCGATGGCCATGGATGCGGCTCTGGCATGGTCTTTTCTCAGTGATAATCCGGGGCTGTACCTGCATTCGGATCTTCTCTATCACCTGAACGGCTTTCAGATGGATAACGGTGCCTTTTTCCGCCCCTTTGTGGGAATAGGAGGCGCGATAAATTTTGCCTCGGACTTTAAAATTGCCTTGAGAATACCGATCGGGCTTGCCTTCTATTTTACCACTGTCCCGATAGAGGTCTTTGTCGAAGCCGCCCCCGGTCTGCTTCTGTTTCCGGAAACCAGCAGCTATGCTGCCGGCGGAATCGGAATAAGATATCAGTTGAAAAAGCAGCCTGCGGACTGAGATTTTTCATGAAAACAGGCCGGCTTCTCATCCCGCTTCTGTCAATGCTGGGAGCCACGATGCTCCTGGCGACTTCCGGGATTTTCATAAAACTCGCCGCTCTTCCCGCTCCCCTGATGGCATGGTTCCGGACGGCGGTTCCTGTCGTGGTGCTGCTCGCATATTACCTCCTTTTTCCGGGAAAACGGCGCCCCGGCAGGCCTTCGCGCATGATACTTGCAGGATCCTTTGTAAATGCAGTAAGGCTGCTGCTGTTTTTTGCCGGTTATCTTTTTACTTCCGTATCCAACGGAATTATCATCCTCTATTCCTGGCCTGCCTTTGCCGCGCTCTTCGGCGCCCTGTTCCTGGGTGAGAAGATACCTCCGCGCAACATTTTTCTCCTCCTGTTCGCCTTCGCCGGTATCTTCGTGGTCTACAGTCAGAGCGAGTTCAGTTTCGGCGACAGTGATTTTATCGGGATGAGTCTTCTGCTGGTAAGTGCGGCTCTCTACTCCCTGACGGTCATCATTTTCAAATCTGTATCCGTCAGCTACGATCAGGTCGGGACCACCTTTTATCAGAACCTTCTGCCGGCAATTATTTTTGCACCTGCCCTTTTTGTCTACCGTCCCTTTCCGACGGGAATGCCGCTCTTTCTGGCGCTTACCTATGCGCTTCTGATCGGCGTGGGTGCCTTTCTCCTCTTCTTTACCGCTTTAAAGCATCTTCCCGCCTCCCTTACCGCCCACCTCTCCTACTTCGAGGTTATAGCGGCACTTTCGCTCAGCGTGCTTATTCTGGGGGACGAGCTGACCTGGAACAAAATAGTCGGAGGCGGAATGATCCTTCTATCGGTTATGTTTGTTTCGGGGAGGGATAAGAAAAAGCGTGGCGAGAACGAGAACTCCGAATCCTACATAGAGCAGGGTAAAGAATAGGGGCGGAAAATCGTAAAAGATGATGGAGCGGATCAGCCTTCCAATGAAGGTTATATCCTCCTCCGCCCGCTGTCCGGCCGTCGTTCTCAGGCGGTATTCCCACTCCGTAAGGGGGCATACCGCTCCGGCAAGCGCCTCGACAGCCACAAACAGAACCGCTGCGAGGTGGAGAAACCTGAACTTTCTGTTCCTTACCCATCTTCGGTGAAAAACCGCTCCGCCAAGGATCAGAACCTCTCCGCCGACTGCAAAGAGCACATAGGCCAGGTGCACCGCAAGCACAATATCCGCAAGCAGTGCGGCAAATGTTTGCGTAATCTCCATCTATGCCTTTTCCCTCCGGTATTCGCGGAGCATGGAATCTATCTTTTCGCCGGTCATGGCTTCCACATGGAAGCCGGAATCATCGGCATCCTCCTTGAGAACCCGTGCTTCGCGGTGCAGGAGCGCCACAAGGTCATAACGCGAGGAGGGGATAAGATAGCTGCGCCTGCGGAAGTGTATCTCTATTTCGCGGCTCACGGCCTCTTTCAGAAGGTCCAGGCCGAAGCCCGTTTTTGCGGAGAGGTAAATGGCATCGGGATGACGGGCGAGAAGCTGATGAAGAAGGACTTCATCGTATCCCAGATCGCTCTTATTCAGAACAAGGATCTGCGCCGTATCGGCCGCGCCTATCTCCTCGAGGACCTCCCGGGTTGTGCGGTACTGTTCGATAGCCTCCGGATCCGAGGCATCTACCACATGAACAAGAAGATCCGCAAGAACCGTCTCCTCGAGAGTTGCCCTGAAGGCATCCACCAGTTTGTGGGGAAGCTTGCGGATGAAACCGACGGTGTCGGTCATAAGCACCGTGCGCCCCCCTTCAAGGTCCAGACGACGGGTGGTAGGATCCAGGGTTGCAAAGAGCTTGTCCTCCGCGTATATCGAAGAACCGGCAAGAGCGTTGAGGATGCTTGATTTTCCCGCGTTGGTGTATCCCACAAGGGCAACGGTTGGAAGGGGAATGGAAACCCGCTGTTTTCTTCCCGTAGCCCGCTGCTTCCGGACCTGTTCCAGCTCCGCCTTCAGCTTCGCTATCCTGGAAAGCACGATTCTCCGGTCAACCTCCAGCTGGGTTTCTCCCTCTCCCCTGTTGCCCTTTGCGCCACCTCTCTGTCTCGAGAGGTGGGTCCATGCCCTGGTGAGCCGGGGCAGGCTGTATTCCATGCGCGCCAGCGCCACCTGGAGGGACGCTTCCCGGGTGGATGCCCGGTCGGCGAAGATCTCGAGAATCACCTCCTGCCTGTCTATGACCACGCATTCCGAAAGGCGTTCCCAGTTGCGCTGCTGGCCGGGGGAAAGATCGTCATCAATTATAATGATATCACTTTCCAGATCCCGCGCTTCGGCGATAATCTCTTCGCTTTTTCCGCTTCCAAGCAGAAGGGAGGGGTAGGGCGTTCTCAGCGGCGCAATGCAGCTGCCGCTCACCGGGAGTCCGAGACTCTCAACCAGTCCCGTCAGTTCTCTGAGGTGTGCCTCTGCTGTCGTATCGGTTTCTCCGGGATGGCGGATTTCCACCAGGAAGCAGCGGTTTCCCTCCTCCTCTTCCCGTTTTTCATCATCGATATTCTGCTGTATTGTTTTTGTTGTCATTCGTTTCAATGGTACACGCAGCGCTTCTGCTTGTCCAGCTGCACACCACTCTTCTGTCCGTCGGAGCCATCTGCAGATGCTGACCATCCCGGATGGTCAGCATCTGACGGTTTCAGATAATAAGAGCCGAGCGACCCCAGTCATAATCTATCTTTTTAATATCTTCGATACCAGGCATACGGTACATGATAATATCCCCGCCGCTGCCGACGTATATACCGTTATTGATAACCTGGAAGGTGAAAGACTCCACATTGGAGCGGTCGAAGGTTTTGTTCTTTTTCGATGCATCGGATTCCACCGCTGCTATACATTCAAGCAGATGACTGATCTTCGATGAATACATATTACCGATATTGCCGGAATTGTCAGGGTCTTCAAGATTCGGAGTCTTGAGGTCAGCGAAGATTATGGAGGGAACGGCAATTTTAATATCCGGATCGGTAATATAGGCAGAGAATTGGTCGGGACGCAGGGCGCTGACCACAACCGGACTGACCGGGCACAGTTCCTTGTACACCGAATAATTCTGCCTGTTTTCGGAGTCCCTGAACTCCTCTTTTGAAAGGCCGAGGGTCCGTCCGTCCTGGGTGGTAAGGTAAAGTGATCCGAAGGCCTTGAGCGGAATCCTCTCCAGGGCCCGGTACACCGCAAGGTAGACCGAATGTTTGGGATCTCCGTTGGGATGGGGAACACAGCGCTTTTCCGCATAATCCCAGTCAAAGGCATCGGTGCAGCGGCCTTCTATTTCGATAAATATCAGCCGCTCGGAGGAACCTTTGCGGGACCCCGTAGCCATGTACGAGCCGAACTGCGCAGGCTCAAGCTGGCTGGCGATGAGTGCTTCACTAGGAAAGACGGTAAGATAGTAGTGGGTGTGCATGATGTACCTCCTGATGCAACCGCTTCTTGTTGTACGATAATCCCCGCCGCGTCACTTGTCAAGTTTGGTTTACCGGCGCAACGCCGCGGCGGGGAAGCTGTCCGGCGGAAAATTGCAGAAAAAACTTGCACTGAAACAGAAGTCGTGGTAGCATTCTTGTGCACGCGCGTGCGTTTTATGGTGTCATTGCGCGGTGCATGTTTAAATCCATCCAAACCGGAGTAAGGTGCTTCGGTTTTTTCAGTCGTTTTAACGCACGCGCGTGCGAAGCGATTGTTTACAAGGAGAACGCATATGATTGAAGCAAGTAAAGCCGGAACCGCGGCACCCATTGTTACTTACGGAATGGTAGGGGGCGGCGAGGGGGCCTTCATCGGTGATGTACACCGAAAGGCGATTGCTCTGGACGGACGGGCGCGGCTGACGGCAGGGTGCTTTTCCCGCAGTTTCCCGAAAACACTTAGGACCGGGCTGGAACTGCATGTTGAAAAGGAACGCCTCTACGAATCCTATACGGAGATGGCAGCCGCCGAGGCAAAGCGTACCGACGGAATTGACTTTGTAGTCGTGGTCACTCCAAACAGCTCCCATTATGCGATATGCCGCGCATTCCTTGAAAAGGGAATACATGTTGTGTGCGATAAGCCGCTTGCCACCGATTCGAAGGAGGCGGAAGAACTTGCGGAACTGGCCCGGAAGAAGGATCTTCTTTTCGGGGTAACCTACACCTACTCGGGCTATCCGGCGGTCAAGCAGGCAAAGGCGATGATCGAAGCGGGGGAGATAGGCGATATACGTTTCGTCAATGCCGAATACCCCCAGGAATGGCTGGCCGACAGGCTTGAAGATACCGAAAACAAACAGGCCGGCTGGCGTACCGATCCCGCACAGAGCGGAATATCGAACTGCGTCGGGGACATTGGCAGCCATGTGGAAAATACGGTCAGCTACATGACCGGACTCAGGATAAAGCGGCTGTCGGCGCGTCTGGATACCTTCGTCAAGGGACGCAGTCTCGACGACAACGCCACCATCATGATCGATTACGAAAGCGGAGCCCGCGGACTGTACTGGGCCAGCCAGGTTGCCATAGGAAACGATAACGGTCTGGCCGTGAGGATCTTTGGAACAAAAGGGACCATTTCATGGCGTCAGGAAGATCCCAACTATCTGAAAGTGGTCTACAGCGGAAAACCGGCAATGATTCTTTCGCGGGGACGCGATCAGTTTGCACCCCGGCCCGAATCGCTTGTCAGGATTCCCGCGGGACACCCCGAAGGCTATTTTGAAGCATTTGCCAATATTTATCTGACGTTCATCAAAGCTCTGGTCAAAAAGGCGCAGGGCGGGCAGCCCGCCGGTGACGAACTTGATTTTCCAGGCGCTTCCGACGGAGCTCAAGGGGTCAGATTTATAGAGAAATGCGTAGAGAGTTCGAAAAAAGACGCCGAATGGCTTGAATTTTAAGGAGGAGGAAGCAAATGTCCCGACCCGTAACAATTTTTACCGGACAGTGGGCGGATCTGAGTTTTGAAGAAGTGTGCAGCATGATGAGCGGCTTCGGATATGAAGGTCTGGAAATAGCATGCTGGGGCGACCACATGAATGTCCGCAAGGCCGCAACCGATCCCGCCTACGTGGAAGAGCGGAAGGCAATCCTGAAAAAGTACAAGCTGGGATGCTGGGCCCTCGGGGCACATCTGGCGGGCCAGTGCGTCGGGGATCTCTGGGATAAGCGGCTTGACGGTTTCGCACCATCCCGGCTTGCAGGACAGCCGGATAAAATCCGTGAATGGGCAATCGAGGAGATGAAGTACACGGCTAAGGCGGCAAAGGCGATGGGCTGCAAGGTGGTTACCGGCTTTATGGGATCGCCCATATGGCGGTACCTCTACTCCTTTCCCCCCGCAAGCGAGGAGATGATCGAGGAGGGCTTTCAGGAAATCAAAAAACTGTGGGATCCGATTCTGGACGTTTTTGATGAAGAGGGAGTGCTCTTTGCCCTGGAGGTTCATCCCACGGAGATCGCCTTTGACTATTATACGGCAAAGCGGCTTCTTGAAACCCTTGGCGGACGAAAAGCCTTCGGTTTTAATTTCGATCCGAGCCATCTGCTGTGGCAGGGGGTCGATCCCGTTACTCTGATCAGTGATTTCCCCGACAGGATTTTCCATGTCCACATGAAGGATGCATCGGTCACCCTCGACGGACGTTCGGGAATCCTGGGCTCCCACATTGCATTCGGCGATTTGCGGCGCGGCTGGAACTTCAGATCCCTCGGCCATGGAGACGTAAAATTCGAAGAAATAATCCGGGCCCTCAATGCCTCCGGCTACGATGGACCCCTTTCGGTGGAATGGGAAGATAACGGCATGGACCGTGAGTACGGTGCCGCCGAAGCATGCAGATTTGTGCGCAATATCAATTTTTCACCTTCGACCGTCGCCTTTGACGGTGCGATGGAAACCTAGGGAGGAAGCATGTCTATAACCCCCTTGATGGAAGCGAAAGCAATCACCAAGGAGTTCTCAGGCGTACGCGTTCTGAACAATGTGAACGTCTCGCTGGCACCCGGGGAAATCCTGGGTGTCATAGGAGAAAACGGCGCCGGTAAATCCACCTTCATGAAAATACTTTCGGGGATTTACTGGCCTACATCCGGCGGTATTCTGCTGGATGGTGTTCCTGCGGATCTCCGGACTCCAAGTGCGGCGAAGAAACTTGGAATTTCCATGGTGCCTCAGGAGTTCAACCTGATCGATACCCTCACTGTTTTCGAGAATGTGTTTCTCGGACAGGAAGAAAAAAGTGGAATGCTTCTGGACAGGAACCTCATGCGTTCAAGGACCGGAAAGATTCTCGAGCAGCTTGAGACGGCAATAAGCACGGATGCGGAAATACGCTCCCTGAGTGTTGCCCAGAAGCAGATGGTGGAGATAGCAAAGGCCCTGGTACACGAGTCCAGGATCATCATCATGGACGAGCCGACAACCGTTCTCAATCCGGCGGAGGTAAAAATCCTTTTCAGGATCATGAAATCGCTCAAGGAAAGCGGTGTTTCCATCCTGTTCATTTCCCACAAACTGGGGGAGGTGAAGGAGGTGTGCGACCGGGTACTGGTATTACGGGACGGAGAGCAGGTTGCCCTTTCGGACCTTAAGGATGTTGACCCCGAAGAAATGGCCCGACGCATGGTCGGCCGTGATCTGAGTCAGGTCTTCCCGGAAAAGAAAGAGAGTACCGCGGAGCCTGTTCTGGAAGTTGAAGGGCTGCAGGATCAGCCGCTGCTGCGGAATATCAGTTTCAGTCTCAGAGCCGGCGAGGTCCTCGGATTTGCCGGACTGGTGGGGGCGGGCAGAACCGAGCTTGCCGAAACAATTATGGGACTGCGCCACCGAACGGGGGGCACTATCCGGGTAAACGATAAACCTGCGGATATCCGGCATCCGAGGCAGGCGGTCAATCTCGGTATCGGCTACATCTCCGAAGACCGTCAGGGCAGCGGCATTGTGATGAATTTCGGCATACCCGAAAACATCACCCTCATTTCTCTGGAAAAATACGTATCGGGCCTTATCAACAGGAAACGGGAAAAGCAGGTTTCCGACGGCTATGTCTCCCGTTTCAATGTAAAAGCCGCTTCGATGAAAAGCGCCCTCAGATACCTGAGCGGAGGAAATCAGCAGAAAGTCTATCTGGCAAAATGGATGGATACCCGGCCGTCAATAATAATCCTGGATGAGCCTACGCGGGGTATTGATGTTAACGCGAAAATGGAGATCTACCGTTTTATCCGTCAGCTTGCCGACGACGGGATAGCCTGCATGGTTATCTCTTCGGAGCTGGAAGAGATTATCGGTCTCTGTTCCCGTGTTCTGGTTATGCGGGAAGGAGCAATTACGGGAGAATTGACCGGAGACGCAATTAGTGAGGAGGAAATAATGTATTACGCCACCGGTATAAAAGAGGGACGGCAGGTATGAAGTTGAATACCGCTGCTCTCAGGGACGGATTACGGAACGGTTCTATCGATATAAGCAGGTACGCATCGCTCATCGCCTTTGCAATACTGTTTATCATTTCGGCATTTGCCAGCCCCTATTTTCTGAAAATCCAGAATCTCATGAATATTCTGAGACAGGTCTCCTATACGGGAACCATTGCGCTCGGTATGACCTTTATCATTATCGGCGGGGGGATTGATCTCTCGGTCGGTTCGCTTGCGGCTCTTTCCGGTGGAGCGGCCATTCTGGTTCTCAATGCCACCGGACCGGGTTCCGGAAGCATTGTTCTGGCTATTCTGACGGCCCTTGCGGTGGCAATGCTCGGAGGCGCTTTCAACGGACTGATGGTAACCCGTTTCAGGATTGCTTCCTTTGTGGTTACCCTCGGCACCATGTCGATATACCGCTCCCTGGCGCTCTATTTTATCAACGCCGGGGAATATCGCTCACAAGTTCCCGGATACAACATTATCGGATCGGGTAAATTTCTCGGTATCTTTATCCCCGTCTGGATTTTTCTGGGACTTGCGGTGTTTCTGCATATTGTGCTCCGCAATACCCGATACGGCCGCTACGTTCTGGCCGTCGGCTCATCCGAGCGTGTCGCCAGGTATTCGGCGATAAAGGTCAATCTGGTCAGGTTCATTACCTACGTCATTACCGGTTTTACCGTCGGTGTGACCGCGGTGATGTTCGGATCCAGACTGAATGCGGTCAGTTCTTCAAATATGGGACTCTTCTATGAACTTGACGCCATAGCCGCGGTGGTTATCGGCGGAACCTCGATGTCAGGCGGAGCTGGCACCGTTCTTGGAACGGTGGTTGGTGCCGTCATACTCGGCATTATCAACAACATGCTGAACATGATGGGGGTCTCTCCCTATCTGCAGGGGACCGTAAAGGGTCTCGTAATAATATTTGCCGTTCTGCTTCAGTACAAACGGCAGAGGGATTAAATGTGGTTACTCTCTCCCCTGGGGAGAAGAAAAAAATTGATCAGGAGGAAGCAATGAAAAAGGCTGTTTTAATGGTGCTGGTCGTGATGCTGATAGTCGCGGGAGCTCTGGTATCCTGTCAGAAGGAAGCTGCGGTCGAGATGAAGCCCGCGGCGGAGACCGTCAAGGAAGCAATGACTGCAGGAAAACCGGTAAAGATCGGTGTTACCGTTCCGACCGCGGACCATGGCTGGACCGGCGGAGTGGTGTGGTGGACCGAAAAGGCGATTGCCGACTGGGAAGCAAAAGATCCGAATGTCGACTTCTTGTTCAAGACCGCTGCAAGCGCGGCGGATATGGCCGCGGTGGTTGAAGACATGATGGTCCAGGACATTGACGGTCTGGTCATTCTGCCCCACGATTCTTCGGTGACACCGGTAGTAAAGGAAGCCTACGATGCGGGTATTTTCGTGGTGGTAATTGACCGTGGACTTACCGAGAAAGCACAGGATGTCTACCTTGCGGGCGACAACCCCGGACTTGGACGTGTCTCTGCTGAATGGCTTGTTGAGGCAATGGGATACAAGGGTAATCTTGTGGCCATGGAAGGCATGCCCGTGCCCATAAATACCGAACGTGTAGAAGCTTTTGAAGCGGTTATTGCGCAGTATCCCGATATCAAACTGCTCGAGTCGCAGCCGGCCCACTGGTCTACCCAGAAAGGTCTTGAGCTGATGGAGAACTACCTGCAGAAATATCCGAACATTGATGCCGTTTTCTGCCAGGATGATGATGTTCTCAAGGGAGCTCTTCAGGCTTACGAAGAATCCGGCCGTGATGATGTGAAAATATTCATGGGCGGTGCGGGAAGCAAGGATATTGTAAAAATCATCATGGAAGGCTCCGATCCACGCATTCTTGCCGATGTAACCTACCATCCCAACATGGCCGCAAGTGCTGTAACCGTAGGTGTCCATGGTGCCCGCGGAGAGAGTCTGCCGGGCTTTTATCAGAACACGCCTCCGGCTTTTATTCAGCTGGCAGCGGAACTGATAACCAAAGAAAATGCCGAGAAATTCTACGAACCCGAATCGGTATTCTAAGAAATAACGGAATCTGGAATCTTGATGTCAGGCGGACCTGTACTCTGTACGGTCCGCCTGACTGCTGTTTACAGCGGTTTCTATCCCGGGTATTATTCGTTCCCAGTGGGAGGAATAGCTGATTGGAAGAGAAGATAAGCCGTGCGCAGATTGCCAAGATGGCCGGGGTCGCCGAATCCACGGTGTCCCGGGCGCTGAATGATTCACCCCAGATTTCACAGGTGGTCAAGGACCGCGTAAGAGATATTGCCGAGCGTATGGGGTATATCCCCAATCGTCAGGCGGTACTTCTGGCCCGGAGCAAAACGTACCGGATCGGGCTTGTGGTGCGGACGTACAAAAGCTTCTCGCCTTTCTCCCGTTCCTATTTCCCGCGGCTTCTTGATGGCGTGCTGATGGCTGCGGAAGAACACGGCTACAGCATCAGCATCGTTCTGGACAGGGCCGGAGAAAACTATAAAGACCTCAGCCTTCTTGTCCGTGCAAAGGAAGTTGACGGGCTGCTTTTTTCCGTTACTCCGGTGCAGGACCGGAGGCTGGATGAGCTGCAGGAGAAAAAAGTCCCCTTCATTCTTATCAACAACCGGAAGAAGGATTTTTACTGTGCCAATTGTGATCCCGAGCGCGGAATGCGGGATGCGTTCAGCCATATTGTTTCCCTCGGTCACAGCCGTATCGGCTATGTTCACGGTGATACGGACTATTGGGACGGTATTATCCGTCTCCGGATATTCCGGCAACTGGCAAAGGAGTACGGTATTGATGCGGCGATCGTTCCCGGAAATTTCTCAAAAACATCCGGCTATGAGGGAGCCGGCAAGCTGATGAGCCGCCGCACGCCTCCGACACTTATCATGTGCGCCTCCGATCGCTGTGCCCTGGGGGTTTTTGCCTGGTGCCAGGAGAACGGCATAGAAATTCCCGGACAGCTGAGTCTGATCGGTTTTGATAATCTGGGCCCTGCAAGGGATACCCAGCCGGGTCTTACCACCATTCACAACCCGGTGGTAAAGCTTGGTTCGGAAGCCACATCGATGCTGATCGACCTGCTGGAAGAGAGGGAAGTGAAGCGGGAGCACTTTATCGAGTCGGGTTTTATCATCAGGCACACCACCGGCAGACCCGCCCTCTGATTCAAATCTCCTGTTTTCTTCTCCCGCATCCTGTTGTATACTCAGCCCTATGCAAGCCGGGAATCGAAAGCTGAAGATCGGACTTATTGGCTGCGGCTTTATGGGCAGTCACTACCACCGCGTATTTTCCGCTTACGGCTGCGATGTTACGGCGTGCTGCGATCCTACCCCGTCCAAGCTTTCCCTATTCGCCGACGAAAGAAATATTTCTCAACGCTTTACCGATTACCGGAAGCTTATTGCCTTCGCAGGGGTGGACGCCCTTATCAGTGCCACCCCGGATATCCTTCATCTTCCCGTTATCCTTGAGGCATTCAAGGCCGGTCTCCCCGTAATGACCGAGAAGCCTTTTGCCGCTTCCCTGGAGGAGTGTCTGGTACTGAATACGGCCCCGCAGCCTCCGCCGCTTATGGTGAATTTTTCCAAGAGGAATGCACCGGCGTTTGCCGCCGTCGCGGAACTGGTGCAGTCGGGCAGGCTGGGAGAGGTGCTCCATTTTGCGGCCGGCTACGATCAGGACTGGCTGTTTTCAAAGGCCTTCGGGGACTGGGAGCGGGAGAGCAGCTGGGCGTGGCGGCTTGACCGCAGCCATGCGCCTGCAGGAGCGGTTGGAGATCTTGGCAGTCATATTTTCGATATGGTGGAACACCTTATCGGCAGGGTGAAAAGTGTGGGAGCAAGGGTGCTCTGTACCGGCATGCATGATTCAATCGACTTTTTTCAGGCCTCCCTTGAACTTGAGAATGGAATACCCGGCAGTATCCGCGCCGGGAGAATCACCTCGGGAGAACGGGACAGGTTCTGGCTGGAGGTATTCGGCAGCAGGGGATCGGTGAAAATGGACCTTGAGGCCGACCGGGACCATGTAATGTATTATGACAATGAAGATGGCCGGCCGGAATGGGTAAGGCTTGCCGGGGAGAAACCGGTAAGTACCTACCGCAGGTTTTTTTCCATAATTTCCGGAGCCGGGGAGAATCCATCCGGCCTCGAGGAAGGTCTGCGGAATCAGTGCTGCATTGAAGCTGTGCTGAGATCCGCTGACAACGGGGGGGGAATCACTTTAGTTCCTGAAACGGCGGAAAGGAGCGGAGCGCATGAATAATGTCCCGATGGGAATCCGTATAGGCACCATGGTCAGGGGGGACAGGGACTGCGGAGGTTTTATCCGAAGCATACACCACCTCGGCTTTGAATCCTGTCAGCTCTATTTCTGGGAAAACCTGGGCGGAACGGACCTGAAGGGGCTGGCGGAAGATCTTCTTCCCTCCCTGGCCGAACTCCCGGATGGGGAACCGCCGGTAATAAGCGCTCTTGCGGTTTTCGCCAATCCGATGGCAGGAGGAGAGAAGGGCTCTGCGGCGCTTGAATCGTGGAAAAGAGCCATCCGCACCGTACGGCTCTTCGGTACCGATCTTGTGTGCGGCTTTACGGGAAGAATTCCGGGAAGCAGCATAGAGGAGTCTCTCCCTCTGTTCGGCACCATGTTCGGTGAGCTTGCCGCTCTTGCGGCGGATGAGGGGGTGCGGATCGCTTTTGAAAACTGTCCCATGAACGGCACCTGGCACTCCGGAGACTGGAATATAGCCCATAACCCGGCAGCATGGGAGCTCATGTTCAACGAAGTCCCCCGTGACAATATAGGGCTTGAATGGGAACCCGCCCATCAGATAATGCAGCTGATAGATCCTCTGCCTCAGCTGAGAAAGTGGGCCGGAAAGGTTTTTCATGTTCATGGAAAAGACGCTTCGATCTACCGTGACCGTCTGTCGGAATACGGTATAATCGGCCGTGATTTTTTTGCCGAGCAGCGCATTCCCGGCTTCGGTGATACCGACTGGCGACAGGTGTGTACCGAGCTTGGCAGGGCCGGTTATACCGGTACCATCGATATTGAGGGGCATCACGATCCGGTATTCCGGAAAGAGCTTGAGATAACCGGCCAGGTCCGGGCGCTGGAGTATCTGAAGGCATGCCGCGGCGGCGCCTTTGCCGCCAGGTACGGGTTATGACTTTTAGCGGATTCTAAATGCTTTATATATAATTGGTTGCATTGGTTTCAGGTGGAATTTCGGGGACAGTACATTATTCTTCAATCAGAAACCTGAAATTGCCGGGTCTGTCTTGCTCTACCGCCTCTTATTTTGATATAACCCTAAAAAGGAAAGCGTTTTTTGGGGGTTTTATGAAGTTTCTACTCTATTTTCCGCTCATTGCGGGTTTATTATCCATTCTCTTTGCTCTCTACAAGATGGCCTGGGTCCGGAAACAGGACGCCGGCGAAGAAAAGCTGAAGGAAATTGCCAAGGCTATTAAAGACGGTGCAATGGCTTTCCTTGGGCGCGAATATAAAATACTTGTTATCATTGTCGCTGCAACGGCGGTTCTGCTGACCGTCTCCGAAGAAGGGGCCTCGAGGCTGGTGGCAGTCTCCTTTCTGGTAGGAGCCTTCTTTTCCGGTCTTGCAGGCTTTATCGGAATGCGCGCTGCTACCCTTGCCAACAGCAGAACCGCGAATGGAGCACGGGAAAGCATAAACCGGGCCCTCTCCATCGCCTTCAACGGCGGGAGCGTCATGGGCCTTTCGGTCGTCGGCCTCGGTATCGTTGGTCTCTCGGGGCTTACCATCGTATACACCGCTCTTTTCGGTTCCGATGCCGCAAGCATGAGCTCGACGGTTCTTCCCATGCTTTCCGGCTACAGTCTCGGAGCCAGCTCCGTTGCCCTCTTCGCGAGGGTCGGGGGTGGAATATTCACCAAGGCAGCCGATGTCGGAGCAGACCTTGTTGGAAAAGTCGAAGCGGGAATTCCCGAGGATGATCCCCGCAATCCGGCAACCATTGCGGATAATGTCGGTGACAACGTCGGAGACGTGGCCGGGCTCGGAAGCGACCTCTGCGAATCCTATGTAGGTTCCATTATCGGAGCTATGGTGCTCGGTGCCAGCCTCAAGGACTACAACCTTACCATTCTGCCGCTGATTGTAGCCGGTATTGGAGTGGTCGTATCCATGGTAGCCACTCTTTTTGTCCGGATGAAGGAAAACGGGGATCCCCAGAAGGCGCTGAACCTCGGAACAATAGGTGCGGCGCTTGTCATGCTCTTTGCCGTTTACCCCGCAATCAGGATGCTGGCTCCCGCCACCTTCGCCGGCGGCGCGTACAGCAGTTTCGGAATCTTCGTCGCCGTTATCTGCGGACTTCTGGCTGGTGTAATGATCGGACTGGTGACCGAATACTACACCGCCGACGGAAAAAAACCGGTCATGAATATTGCCGAACAGAGTAAAACCGGCCCGGCCACCAATATTATCGCCGGAATTCAGGTGGGAATGCTTGCGACGGGCTTCCCGGTAATTATTCTTGCCATCGCCATTTTTCTGGCGAACCACTTTGCCGGACTCTATGGTATTGCCATTGCCGCTCTCGGCATGCTTGCCACCACGGGAATCCAGCTTGCCGTTGATGCCTACGGACCCATTGCGGACAATGCCGGAGGTCTTGCGGAAATGTCGAAGATGGAACCGGAGGTCCGTGAGAGGACAGATAAACTTGATGCCGTCGGTAATACCACCGCCGCCATCGGAAAGGGCTTTGCCATCGGCTCGGCGGCCTTTACCGCCCTGGCCCTTTTTGTCGCCTACAAGGAGACCGCCGGAATCGAAACCATTGATGTTACCAAAACGATAGTTGTTATCGGTGTTCTCATTGGAGGAATGCTTCCCTATGTGTTCAGCTCCTTTGTTATCGGAGCGGTCGGCCGTGCGGCCTTCAAAATGATCGAAGAGGTGCGGAGGCAGTTCCGGGACCTTCCCGGTATTCTGGAAGGAACCGAGAAGCCGGATTATGTAAGCTGTGTGGATATTGCCACCACCGCCGCCCTTAAGGAGATGGTCGTTCCGGGAGTCTCCGCGGTGCTTATTCCGGTTATCGTCTGGTACACCGGAGGAGCCGAGATGCTTGGCGGAGTTCTCGTCGGCGTTACCGTTTCAGGTGTTATGCTTGCCCTCTTTATGGCCAACTCGGGGGGAGCCTGGGATAACGCGAAAAAGCACATTGAGGGCGGAGCCTACGGCGGAAAAGGTTCGGATGCGCACAAGGCATCGGTTATCGGCGATACCGTCGGTGATCCTTTCAAGGATACGGCTGGTCCGTCACTCAATACGCTCATCACAGTGATGTCCCTGGTGTCTTCCTTGTTTGCACCTGTGATCGCAGCTTTCCACTTGTTCTAAATTTTTACAAACTAGAGCCCCTTCTTTTGAAGGGGCTTTTTCGATTAAATGGTTAATTATCTGAGTGAATAGAAGCCAGGAAAATTTATAAAGCGGGGGAATTATCCTTCCTTTGAAATATGCTCTTCGCGATCAATGTAATCACGTAGGTAATGCCGCTCAGCATGATGATGGTTGCCCCTGAAGTCAGGTTTAATGCGTAGGAAAGAAATAATCCAGCGGTTGAGAAGATGACACCCAATATCGCTGCGGTGATCATCATTCCCTTCAGGTCCTTGACGAACAAGCTGGCAATTGCGGGCGGGATCGTCAGCAGAGCTATGACCATGATCAACCCTACCAGGCGCATGGTGATCACCACTGTGAGCGCGATCAGT
>NPIE01000617.1_pt1 | contig 49463 bp, 43 predicted proteins | sample 8637661 | NCBI WGS metagenome assembly NPIE01 (sample SAMN07420842, study PRJNA396082) | bioreactor metagenome | isolation source: sample BA12 brine-fed electro-methanogenic bioreactor BA | place: Japan: Kochi | collected 2016-12-09 | reverse complement strand
CTGAAAGTCCTCCCGCGCAATCAAACGTGTTCCTATGCGGGCGACGAATTTTCCGGAGAGTCTGTCCTCTTCTTCCCGCAATGCGCGATTCTCTTGAGCGGAGAGCACATAGTTGACTCGGGCCGGATAGCCCGAAGCCGTTATTTTTTCGGCAATGGCTGTTTCATCCGTTTGTGCCGGATCGAAGGATACGCGGCTGCGACCGGTTGTGACACTGACCTCCACGGTGCTTACGCCGGATACATCTCTGAGAGCTGCTTGAATATTTTGAACGCAGGAGCCGCAGGTCAGGTTGGCCACGGTAAACTCGGCAAATGCCTCGCCCGCAGCATCTCTGCCATTAAGAGTGATCAAAGCTGCCAGCGCAGTTGTCATTACCACCATCACAATCACGACGCGACGAATTTTCATGGATTATTCCTCTCTTGAAAAAAATTGAGCCTTTTCCCGTCATGCTCAGGACAGGGCAAGAAAATCAGGAGGCACTTGCTGATAAACAGCTTTCGTGCCAAGCGGTGCAGATTGCCGTTGACATTTGTGCGCGATACGCCTGTGGCAGCGTGATTAAACCGTAGAATCCCCACAGAAAGCCTCTTCAACGACCCGTAGAAAAACCCAACCGAATGCGCACCGAACAGAATTGATTCGCAAATTTGCAGCAAAGAAAGACAAAAAGGTATTTGCAAGTGTGGGATATTCTCCACCGGCTTCACAATATTCAACAATAGGAGTTGCCAAAAGGAGAATTTGATTTGATTCTTATGTCATAAAAGTCGCTTGAATTGGTTCAGGGTACGAGCGCTTAAAATTAATTTCCCCTTTGCTGCTGCACACTTGGAAAGTGGGGAAGTGATTAAAAGAAAACTGTAATTTCTGATATTCGGAAAATGGCATATTGATTGAATGTATTGAAGGAGATACATATCTTGGAGAGGAGTACTGATTCGTATGGCTTTTACAAGACCAAACATGAACAGAAGGTATTTGGGATTCACCCTGGCACTGATTTCCATCGCGCTTCTAAGCGCTTGCGGGGGAGGTGGCGGCAGCAGCGACAGTGTCGACTCAACGACGACCCCGCAGACCTCGATTGCGCCCAGTACAATTTCAGGGACTCTGGATACGGCCTCCGCAACCCCGGCGTCAGCGTCTCCGCGTGCCCTTGATTCCGAGACTTATCTGCAGTTGGATGATCATTCTGCAGGGATTCCTCTGGATGTTGCAGATGGGACCTTTGAAGTCACGGGGGTGTCCGACGGGGACCATTCTCTCTTTGTGACCCTGCCCGATGGCTCGGTCGTAGAAGTGCCCGTGCGAATGAGTGCGGGGCGTGGCCTTGATCTTGGCATCGTGACCATCCGTGATGGCGAACTGAAGGACTTCAGCGGGTTCAACGGCTACCATTTCGGCTTTGTCGACGCCGATGGTGATGGAATCAACGACAATTTCGTTGACGCCGACGGTGACGGCATCTGCGATGCGGGGCGCGTCTACGCGGGCTACCCCTATCTGATGAATCATGGCTATCGTGACAGCGATGGTGACGGCATCAACGACGGGTTTGTCGATGCGGACGGCGATGGCATCAATGACCGGTCAAACTTCAGCTATGGGCATGGTTTCGGGTTTGTCGACGAGGATGGCGATGGAATCAATGATCGTTTCCTCGATGCCAACGGCGACGGCATCTGCGATCTTACCGGTCTTCCCTTTGGGCATGGCTTCGGATTTGTCGACGAGAACAATGACGGGATCAACGACCGTTTCGTTGATGCAGACGGTGATGGCGTCAATGATATAAACGGCAGCAGCTATGTGGCGATGCCCGGCTGGGTCGATCTGGACAATGATGGAGAAAATGACTTTTTTGCCGACGCTGATGGCGATGGCATCAATGATCTGACCGGTCTGCCCTACGGCCATGGCTTCGGCTTCGTGGATGAGGATGGTGACGGCATCAATGACCGTTTCATTGACGCAGACGGCGATGGCGTTAATGATTACACCGGCGGATCTTACGGCTACATGCCGTATCGTTACGGCTTCCAGGGACGATATCAGGACTCGAACGGCGACGGCATCGATGATGAGACCGGAAGAGCCTTTCGTCAGTGCTTCGGCTGGATTGACAGTGATAATGATGGAATCAACGATGTTTTTACCGATGCTGAAGGCGACGGCCTCAACGATGTGACCAACTATTATTACAATGGCGGCTTTGCCATGGGACCCGGCGGAGGCGGTGGCCCCCTGTGGGATGGCCAGTCACGCTGGCCCCGCGGATCGATGCCTGGTGGCGGAGGCATGATGCGTTAATCACTCAAAGCAGGCTCTGACTTGGGAATCTGCTTAACAAAATCCGGTCCCCGCACGAATAAAGCGCCGCAGCAGATAAACAGACATGCTGCGGCGCTTTTGTATCCGAACTTACCCGGCTGTCTCTCGATCCCCTCGACGGAAAAGGGCGAATAACAGCCCCAGGATCATGATGAGGGAGACTCCTTGAAGCACCCAGAAAGAACCCAGTTTGAGCAACGCAAACTGGGGAGCGAAATAGCGAATCAGCCAGCCGGCCGCCATATCGCCCAGAATCGCTCCCCCCAGCAGCCAGACCAGAGTGGTTTTGATCTGCTTCCGAAATGGCGTAAAGAGAACCAGGTGAGAGAAAACAACGAAGAAAAACCCCATGGCGAACAGGTGGAAATGAGTGACCTCGAGCAGGCCGATGAAGCTTCGCGGCGTTATGAACAGCTCCGGGTCGCCCAGGTAGTACCGCACCACGGAGTTGTAGCTGAATCCGAGTTTTTCCCGGTACATGAAGATGCCTGTGAGCCAGTGGAGCAGGAAGTAACCGTAGAAGAAAAGCAGAATGGTTTTGCCCAGAGGCCGGCGGTCAGGGCCTGTCATCATCGCTCTCATGACTGCTGCTGCAGGAAAATACGCAGCATGGCGCTGCTCTTGCGAACCTGCCGGGTGATGGCCTGTGCCGAAAGGGTTGCCCCGGTCAGCCCTTGAATCCTGCCGCCGACACGAAGATCTCCATCAAGGCTCTCCTGCCTGAACTGATCAAGCCAGCGTTTTGCCGGCTTGTATTCTTCAGGTTCGAAAAAGGCCAGAATTTCGACAAATTCAACCGTGGCATCAGGATTCATGACAACCATGACCGTCTCCGGCAGTGTGCGGACCGTGGCGGCCTCAATCGCTGCATAACCCAGAACTTTCTGCTCCTTTTTCCCGACATAAAACGTATATAGCGCAGAGTCGACCTTCGCTCCCGAGGCTCTGGTGACTTCTTTCATCTCTTCCTTCGTAAGATAGATATTGGCGGTTTCTATCTTCTCTGCATCAGGGAAGGCAAGTTCCAGCGCCTGATCCTTGGAGAGATACGCCTTGCCTTGGGCAACGCTGCCGAAAGCCACGAAGGCGATCAAAAGAGCAATGGCAAATTCTTTGAATCTGACCGGCATGGCGGCCTCCTTTAACAGAAAATCCGGGAGATGCACATGACATCTCCCGGAGGATAAAATATCGATTAGCTAAAAAATGTAGCCAAAACCGAAATTCAACTCATCTGCCTTGGCACCCACTTTTTTGTCGAAATTACGGTAATCGACCTTGAGAACCACGTTGGGGATGGGTTTATAGCTCAGCCCCACGGTGTAGAGGTCAAGATCCTCGCTGTTGCCTTTGTAGTCGACATTCTCGTAGCGATAGAAGGGGGCCAGGTACTGGTTGGTCCCCTTTGCCAGCAGAGGCAGGATGTCATAGGCGATTTCCCCGTACCAGGCGGTGATCTCCTCCGGGACGTCCGCACCAATTGCCTCGTTGTCGTCGATCTGCACGATAGAGCCAAGCGCTTTGAATTCGAATCCCGCAACCTTGTATTGGCCGTGGAGTTCGTAGATTTCAGTTGTTAAGTGCCAGCACATCGTAGACAAAAAAATGTGCCAGGACATCGTTTACAAAATTGTTCTCTGACAATCGAATAGCCACCCGTCATCCTTCTGAATATTTCCGCTAGGGAGGTGTTCATGAAGGAAGAGGAAAAGCAGCGCATTTTGGCTGTGAGAAGGTTCCTCTCAGGAGAAAAACCTGAGAGCATCTGCTCCTCACTTGGTCGATCTCGGCCATGGCTTTACAAATGGATTCGCCGGCATTCTGACCATGATGATGCATGGTTCCGCACTTTGCCCAAAAGGCCCGTTAACACTGCTAATCGTACGCCCACCGAGGTTGAGGAGATTGTCAAGCTTGTGCGCTTGAATCTCTACAATCAGGATCTGTTTTGCGGTGCGCAGGCCATTCTATGGGAACTGGAAGACCTTGGGGTGTCTCCACTACCTTCACTGCGTACGATTAATCGCATTCTCAAACGCAATGATTTGACCCATCGCCGAACCGGCAACTACGAACCGAAGGGTACACCTTATCCCAAGCTCCCGGCACTGCTGCCGAACCAAACCCATCAAATGGACATGGTTGGTCCATGCTATTTGACCGGGCCGATTCGCTTCTACGGACTCAACGTGATCGATACCGCAACTGCACGATGCGGCCTGCATGCTTCAATCTCCAAATCCGGACAAGATGTTTTGGACGGAACTTGGGCGATCTGGTTGCGATTGGGCATACCGGACAACCTTCAGGTCGATAACGCCATGTCTTTTCTTGGCAGTCCAAGGTATCCGAGAGCGTTGAGCCAGTTTGTGCGGCTTTGTCTGTACCATGATGTTGAACCTTGGTTTGTCCCCATGGCCGAGCCGTGGCGTAACGGGAACATCGAGCAGTTCAATGACCACTACCAGCAGAAGTTTCTAGGCAAGGTGATGATGTCTTCAGCCGACGAACTACACGCTGGAACAATGGCTTTCGAGCAACGGCATAACAGCTCTTACCGGTACAGCAAGCTCGGCGGCAAGACTCCCCTTAAGGCGCTTTCCGCGAGCAAAACGGCTCTGAGATTTCCTGACCCGGAGGGCAGACCCCAACAGCGATTAGACAAACCGGAGACCGGCCGGTACCACTTGGTTCGTCTGATTCGCAGCGATCTCAAGCTGAACATCCTCGGCGAAATGTTTCCCGTTCCGCCGGAACTTAAGCTCGAATATGTGGTGGCTACTGTCGATGTCAAAGAACAGAAACTAAAGCTCTATCTGGGTAAGGCCCAGGTAGATGAATTTGACTACAAAATCCGGTAATACTGTCGTCGAGTCCACGATGTCCTGGCACTAAAAAGTGTCTACGATGTCGTGGCACTCAACATTCAGTAAAAACATCGGCCTTGTCGCCATCGGCTTCGAGCACTTCATTCTGTCCGCTGTCCCCGAGATAGAAGCTGCCGCCGAGGTTGAGACCGAGTATCGGCTCATAGGAGAGGCTGCCGACCACCGCCCAATCTTCCGCCAGGGCTTTGGAGCCTTTCTGGCGCCCACCACGGAGTCCCTTGCTGGTAAAGTCGGCGCCCTGGAGGCCACTCATAATGTAGAGCTTGTACTCAAGGTTTTCCGTGAGCTGGCCAAAGGCGCCTGCGCCCATTTCCCGCCAGGTGCTCGGAATGACTTCGCGTTCTACATAGGGGCGGTCATTGCCATGATAGAGAGTGGGTTCATGCAACTCGTTGGTGATTCCCACCGGAGTCAAAAGCAGTCCAGTTCGCAGGTTGAGCTTTTCATGAAGGAGAAAGTCGAGGCTGACCATCTCTGCGTATATCTCATCGGCATGCTCGATCTCGATTTCAGTGTTGAGGATGATGCGGTCGCTGAATTTGTAGCCGACATAAAGGATGGCACGCAGCATGTCGGCCGTGTCGCTGCTGTCTCCTTTGTCGCTGACATTTTTGGTGAAGTGCCCTTCGCCGTAGCCGCCGATGGAGAGGCCCTTGTTGAGCTTGTAGACTTTTGAGGCAGCCGGCCCAAGACCGAAAGATGACGAGTAGTCACTTTCGCCGGAAACCGCCGCTTCATTCTTCATCCGTTGCAATTCCTGAGTCACGATGTCGAGCCGACGTTCGATTTCCTCCATGGTTGCTGCCCAGCCTGTGACGGGGAGGGCGAACAGGCCCGCCATGAACAGAATCAGTAGATGCTTGAACATTGCTTTTCTCCTTTTCATGAAATGAGTCGCTGCGCCAATGCAGCTTTCAGCCTTCTGTAAAGAATGGAAAATGAAAACCGATTTCAGAAAATAAAGAAGACTGTTTTGCTTGTCAATCAAAAATTGAACTTTATTTTCAAAATCAAGAAAAGATGAAGGGCCGTATCTTAAGCAGGTGGGGGAGAAGTCTATCTTGCAGAAAGGCGAAGAGTTGTTCGCTTGGAAGAAGGGCGGTTCTCTTTTGTCTGTTTTTGCCAAAAACAACAGGGGAAAAGAAATTGCTCTCTTTTCCCCTGTTGCAGGTTTTATGTCAGGCTATGTTCAGTTGATCTGGTGCTGCTGCTCGCGGCCGAAGCTTCTGGCAACGCCAAGGAGTACCAGAAATGCCGGGACCAACTGGGCGACGACGATCAGGCCGAAGAATCCGATGAAGGCCCAGACCAGAAGTCCGCTGTGTTCCGTTGCGCCGGCGGCGGCGAGGGCGGGAGAAGCAATACCGAGCAGGGTCAATGTGGTCAACAGAGTCGCTTTCATGATGGGCCTCCTTTTTAGGGTTATCCGTGAGTGGCAAACTCCACTGTGTTTTGTTTCGTTGTTGTCTTTTTATATAGCATCAGCAGTGCCAACATGCCTTTTAATAGGGGATTTAATCGCAAGTTGTTGAAATTAAACTAAATATTTTTTTGTGACTCTTGTGGAACATGAGGGGAAAAGGAACTGGAGAGGATATTTTTTTTATACATTTAAAGAAAGTCAAGGAATGGGTAAAGAGCTTATTTTTGTTTCAACATTCTGAAATCATTGCTGGCATATTGTCTTTCGCTCATGTATGAAAATAATATGCGGCAGATAATAAAAATATGAGTCATCACGTCCTGTTGAAAAAGCACTCTGCTCCCCTTGGGCTTTATGGATGCTTGGCAGGATCGGGGGATGTGGTCTCGGGATCTGGGAAAGATTTGGAAAAAGGGGCTTGCGTTCAACTCCATTGATCCTGTTTGTCGGCAGGCTCAGCGCCAATCTGGCTGCCATCGACTTCCGCTCGAATTCGAGGCAGGCACTCGGGATAGTTGGACTGAAGCCAGGACAGCAGTTTTTCCCTGACGGCGCAGCGCAGGTTCCAGGCCGTTCCAGCGTCCCGGGCGCTCATCAGGGCGCGCAATTCCATTGTTTGGTTGTCAGTGCCCGTGACCTGAAGTCCCCAGACTTTGCCGTCCCAGTCTTCGGAATTTTCCAGAATTATGCGCAATTGCTCACGCAGGTCATCGACCGGCAGGCGGTAGTCCGCGTAGATATATACGGCTCCAAGGATGTCCGAACTGACGCGGGTCCAGTTCTGGAAGGTATGGTCGATGAAGTAGGTGATCGGCACGACAAGCCGACGCAGATCCCAGATGCGCACTACGACATAGGTGAGGGTAATCTCCTCGATACGGCCCCATTCCCCTTCAACAATCACCACGTCGTCGATGCGGATCGGCTGCGTCACCGCGATCTGGATACCGGCAAAAAGCGTGGCCAGGCTTTTCTGTGCGGCGAAACCGACGATGATCCCGGCAATGCCGGCCGAAGCCAGCAGGCTGACCCCGATCTGGCGGACCTTCTCAAAGGTCATCAGCATGGATGATGCGCCGATCACGCAGATGATTACGACGAGAATCTTAACAAGAACATTGACCTGCGTGTAGATCACGCGTGCGCGCAGATTGTCGCGTGTGTCCAGCTTCTGGTTGTGCAGAATGAGATCGCGAATGACAAAGACCGCCGAAACCAGAATCCAACTCAACCCGCCGATGAAAATAAGGCTGAAAATGTGACGCAGAATCGCGATGACTTCTGCATTGAGGTGCAGAGATGGAGTGATGAGCAGGAGTAAGGCGAGGGGCAGCAGCAGGCGCGCCGGGCCTTCAAGATTGCGAACAATGCTGTGGAGCCAGCGGTTCTTTGTCCTCGCTGCCAGTTTGTCCAGAATGCGGAACAGAACCTTGTGCAGCGCTCCTCCCGTGATTGCGGCAAGGATTAGAATTCCGAGGGGTATCAGGACATTGAGCCATTCCCGGATATCTATCTCCATAGGGCCTCCTCCAGGTGGCAGAATCTGTTTCTAGTGTCCCGTGCGGTTAGTTCGTTTAGATAATTCTGAGCAATTTTGCCTGCTGCCAAGGCGCGCCGACGCAGGCCTAGCCGAAGCTAAACCGAGGAGGCACAACGAAGGCAGCGGGCAAAAGGGCCATAATTAATAAATGGAACTAACCGCACGGGACACTAGGCTGCGAACCGCTACGTATCACAACCATGATAGCGGCTGCAGCGGATTCAGCAACCTGGGGCTGGTGAAAGCAGGCTGATGGGGCTTCTGCTGGGGGGCTTTTGATGTCCTGCTGTCCCTTCCCCGTCGACGTGCAAGGCAAAAAGCGCTACCACCTGGGCACCAAGACCTCTGGCCGGGCGACTCTGACGCGATGCAATGAGAAGCAGCCCCATGTTGTCTTCGAGCAGCTCCTTCATCGTATGCCGACGCCCTGGCGGAAAAGTTCAACGGTTCTGGCTTGTCCTGCATCGAAGTGGTTGAGGATTCATTCCAGGGCAACGAGGCGCAAGGACATCCAGAGGACGTCATCAGGGCGATCCGCGACAATTTCAAAGGGGCGTCATATATCTCGCCAAAGATAAATAAACGTCAGATCAAGTCCGGCAGCTGGTCGGGTCTGGCCAAGAGTTGTTATGAGCAGGGATCGACCAGACCTGCACTTACCGGCAGGGCACCGAGGCTTTATGGGGCCTGCGGGTTCCCGGGGGCGTTTTTCCCGTAGCGGGCCAGAATCTCCTGCACGGCGATGATGGGCAGCGGTGGTGCAAAACGTTCTTTCCTGCCGCTCATGCCCGGGGAGCAGAACATGCTGTTGAGAACCGCCTCCTCCGTTGCTTCAACAACGGCCTCATACATCAGGTCGACTTTTGAGCCGCTGATGAAATTCAGATCCAGCAGGCCTTCCTTGTCCTTGGCCTGTCGCGTGACGCGATTGGCGGTGCTGAAGGCAAAAACGATCTCGCCACTGGTGGTTGCGGCATAGGAGCCAACCCTCCCCAGGCCCAGGGCAGCGCGCTTGCTCAATTGATTGAGCTGAGTTGACAGCAGGGGGGCATCGGTGGCAACAACAGTGATCACTGAACCGTATGAGCGCCCTCGTCTGGTCTCATAGGGGTAGAGGGGGTCGAGTTCGCGACCGACGACGGTTCCATCAATCGTCAGATTATGCATCTTGCCGAAATTGGCCTGGACCAGAACTCCTACGGTATATCCTCCAGCTTCTTTGGGGAGTACGCGCGACGAGGTGCCGATGCCGCCAGCAAAGTCGAAAGAAATCATTCCGGTTCCTCCGCCCACAGACCCCTGTTCCACCGGGCCTCCTGTTGCCCGTGCGATTGCTTCCATGGCACTTTCAGAATCGTTCGCCGGAATCCTCACCTCGTTGAGAAAAGCGTCATTGGTCTCGCCGACGAGGGGAATGATCACATCAACTTCGCGTCCCAGTTCCGGATGCTCTTTGAGCATGTGGTGAATGACCCCGGAATGGACCCGGCCGACCGACATGGTGTTGGTCAGAAGTATGGGCGTTTCGAGCCAGCCCCATTCCATGGCCTGGGTCAGGCCGGACATCTCGCCAATGCCGTTGAGTACGAAACCGCCGGCGACCAGGTGGTTGTTGAACAACTGTCCACGGCAGGGCACGATCGCAGTGATTCCGGTGCGCAGCTTGCTGGTTTCATCGCTGTCGGGAATAGGGACGTCGTCCTCGATGTGAGTGACCTGGCCGACCAGGACCTCCTCCACATCTGTAATGGCGTTATTGGCGCCGGGAGGGAAGCGACCGACGGCGATACCCGCTTCGCGGCAGGTCACGCGTTGGGAGTCGTTCTGGATGTCAACATACATAGAGCGTGACAGGGGAATCTTATAGCGCCTGGCCGCCGAGCGAATGATCAGATCGAGCATCTCCGGGAGTTCGAGACCTTTGCTTCTGGCAGCGATTGCCATAGCCGCGTCAGGAAGCAGGCGGGGCAGAGGATTGAGTTCAAGGAAATACGGGGTGCCGTCCTCATGCAGGCGAAAGTCGACGCGGCCGAGGTCGTGGCAGGGCATGGCCTGAAAAACCGCATTGGCCGCGGAGAGAACCGCCTGTCTTTGCTGTGCGTTCAAGTCCGGCGGACAGTGAACTTCAAAGGGTGGTTTGCCATCCTCGTGCACTTTTTTGCGCTCGTAATCGAAAACATTGTACTCGCCCTTGTCCGTGAAGGTGTATTCGACGATGTCGAGCAGGTGCCCCGGCCAGGCTTCAAGCATCGGCACGGTCAATTCACGCCCCTCGATGAATTCCTCGACATTGATTCCCTCCGGAAAACTGTCCAGCATCCGCCCGATAAGATCATTGGCCTCCTCAGGCGTTCTGACGACAGAATCCTGATGGATGCCGATTCCCGATCCTTCAAAATTCGGTTTGATGAACAGGGGATATTTCATGTCCTCCGGCAGATCAGGCCTCGAAGGTGTTAACATGGTGCCACGCGGAGCATGGATTCCCCGCACCGCCAACAATTTTTCGGACAGTCGTTTGTTCAGATCGACAAGCAGCAACGAGCTGCCGCCACCGGTAAACGGCAGGCCGATCAATTGGTAGATGGCCGGGAAAAGCGCTTCGCGCATGCCGCCCTCGGTTCCTTCGGCGACATTGAAGATAAGATCCGGTTTGACTTCGAGGAGCCGTTTGACAATATCATCAATCTGTCCCGAGACTTCGACCGGAATGATCTCGTAGGGCAATTGCCCAAAAGCATTCAATAAGGTTTCAGTGTCTTCTTGCGTGAAGAGCTCCGCTTGTTCTTCGGTGGCTTCCTGCTGTTGGTTGTAGGCAAAAACTATGCGCATCAGAAAGACTCCTTCAGCAATTGATAGAATTAGAAGAGAGCATTCTTTTCAAGGCTTACTTCGATCAGTATAACAAATGAGGTTTTGAGGCTTGAACATGCCCATATCTAAACCGAAGGAACGTTTCGGTAAGTCCCGCCTGCTTCGTGGCCTGCGCCGCAATCTCAGTCGCAGTGTCTGGCTGGCGCGACTGCTGCGCCTGCCGGTCTCAGAGGGTGACCCGACACGGCCTGGACTGATCATGATTCAGGTCGACGGGCTTTCACAGCCGCAGTTTGAGCGGGCACTTGATCGCGGCGAAATGCCGTTTTTGCGGCGGCTGGTCCGGCGCGAACGCTACCAGGTCCATGCGCACTATTCGGGGCTGCCGTCGACAACGCCTGCCGTACAGGCTGAGCTTTTTTATGGTGTCAAAGGCGCTGTTCCGGCGTTTTCCTTTAAAGACCATGAATTGCGCCGTATTGTGCGCATGTACGAACCCGATTCTGCGGCGCGCGCCGAGGATTTGCATGAAAACTCTGGCCATCAGGTGTTGCTCGAAGGAGGAAGTGCCTATTCGGATAACTTCACTGGCGGTGCAGCCGAATCTCATTTCTGTCCTTCATCAATCGGATGGGGGACAGCTTTGCGTGCTGCCAACCCGTTTGTCGTGTTGATGTTTCTGATCGGCAACTTCTATAGTTTTCTGCGTGTCGCGATTTTATTGCTGCTCGAGTTCGGACTGGCGCTGCTTGATTTTCTACGCGGCCTGATCCGCGGCCAGGATTTTGTGAAAGAGCTTAAATTCATACCATCACGGGTCGGTGTCTCCATCCTGCTGCGCGAACTCTGCGTGATCGGTGGGAAGATCGACATCAGCCGTGGCTTGCCTGTTGTTCATATCAATTTTCTCGGTTACGACGAACAGGCTCACCGCCGCGGCCCGGATTCTCTGTTTGCCCATTGGACTCTCAAGGGAATTGATGATGCCATTGCCCGACTGTGGCGTGCCGCCCGCCGTTCTGCGTGGCGAAATTACGCTGTGTGGGTGTATTCAGACCATGGACAGGCTGCCGTCCGGCCCTACCATCAGATTCAGGGGTATACCCTTGACGATGCTGTGCACCGCACATTCGATAAATTGAGCCTCAGTACGACACAGAGCCCTGTAAAAGACGCACGCGGAGAACAGAGCCAGCGGGCGCGTTTTCTGGGCGGCCACAGTATTCAGAGACTGCTCGCGGCGCTTGCATTGAATGAGGATGAAAAAGATGAACCTTACCCCTCGTTGGCCTCCCTCGGTCCCGTCGGCCACGTCTATTCACCGTATGAACTGAGCCTTGGCAAACGCGATTTCGTTGCTTTGGAGCTGGTAAACAGTCACAACGTTCCGGTTGTTCTGAACTTTGAGGCATCAGGCATATTGTGCGCATGGACTTCGATCGGTAAATTTTATCTGCCACGGGACAGCGCCAAGCTGTTCGGAGAGCAGCATCCATTTATTGATGCGATAGGCGAAGATCTGGTGCGCCTGTGTGAACATCCCGATGCCGGCGAATTCATTCTTCTGGGGTGGCGTGAAGGAGTGGGGCCGCTCACCTTCGCGGAGGAAAACGGTGCCCACGCTGGCGCGGCGCCCGATGAAACCAATGGTTTTGCGCTGCTTCCGAGAGATGTGCCTATGGCGGGCCGTCAACAGGGGTATCTGCGGCCCATGGACCTGCGCAGGCTGGCGTTGCAGCAGCTTGGGCGAAAGGAGCCTGGAAAAGTGAACTCAATCTAGACTCTCATTTGTGGTCGTCGCCTTTTTCTGCAGGGATTGAATCCGGTATTGCAGCGCCTCTGCAGTCGCATCGGCTTTTTCCCGGGCATTCTGGTTGGCTTCAACAATTTCGCGCGGATCACAGGGCGGACCGAATGTGATTCGGACCGAGCCCCTGCGCGGCCACAGTTTGCCGGTGGGGAGAAGTTCGCCGGTCCCTTCAATGAGGACCGGTACCGCCAATGTAGGATAGTGTTCGAGAATCAGGCCGATCCCGGGTTTGAAGGATTGCAGTTCACCGTCCGGTGAGCGTTGCCCCTCGGGAAACCAGACCAGGTTTGCTTCATTGCGCACCACCGAGGCCCCAAAAGCCAGGCTGGAAACCACCGCCCGCGCCGGATCGATGGGAATGGCATTGGCCAGGCGGCTGCCGGCTCTTGTCAGAGGATTGTGAAACGCAATGCCTGTCCACCCGCCCCACCAGGTTTTTTCCAACTCCTCCTGCGGCAGAACAGCGGCCAGCACAAAGGGATCAAGGCTGCTCAAGTGATTGGGGGTAAAAACGCAGTGCTCCCGGGGGAGATTTTCGAGCCCGGAGACCTGAAGGTTGAAGTAGCGCTTCACCGCAAAACGGTTCAAGGCTGCAATCGGCCGTCGCAGATGGCGCAGAAACCAGCCGGGAGGAGAGAGCCACCTTTTCTGCTCATCGCTCAGCACGCTCTCCGGGTTTTCAAGAGGCTCTCCGGAAAAGTTCCTGTCTCCCTCCTGTTCCTTGTCTGCGACTTCATTCAAAAGATCGCGCACCGTTTTAATCCCGGCGATCGTTTCTTCGCCCAATTCAACACCGGTGCGTTCACCGATCTCCACAGTTAGAGTCAACCACTCGAGAGAATCGACGTTCAGATCCGACTGCAGTTGTGAATCAGGTGATAAGCCCTGGTCGGCATAGCGTTCCGACAGCCAGTCCCAGGTTTTCCGGGCGGCAGGATTGTCAAGCAGGACCTGATCCTCTCCGCTCATTTCTTCAACGGGGATAGGGACTTTTCGCGGGGCCTTTTCTTTGCCGCTTTTCGCTTGCTGATAACGCTCTTCCAGAAGGTGGCGGCGGATTTTGCCCAGCCGGGTGCGCGGCAGTGAGCGGGTGCTCAGAGCAGTATCACTCAACTGCCAGTAGCTTGGAAGATCTTCAGCCCTTTGTGCCAGTGTTGTGCGGATTTTCTGCTGATCTGTCTGCCCGGTTCCTTCCTCAGGAACGATGAGGGCGACCAGGCGCCCCTGCTCCTCGAGGACGCCGATTTCCTTGATTCCGGAAGCATTCTCGTAGGCTTTTTCAACCTCTTCAGGGGTGATGTTCTCGCCGCTTTCGGTGACGATTAAGGTTGAAGCCCGCCCCTGAAGCTTAAGAAAACCCTGCTCATCGATGCTGCCGAGATCACCGGTTCGAAACCAGCCGTCTTCAGTAAAGGCTTCCCTGCTTTTTTCCGGCATTTTGTAATAGTGGGAGAAGACGCTGGGGCCGCGGGCGAGAACTTCGCCGTCCGCTTCCTGGTCTGCCCGGTCTCTGTCCAGCTTAAGTTCGATCCCTTCGATGGGTTTGCCAACGGTGTCGAAGCGCAGTGAACCCGGTGGATTGAAGGTCAGCAGGGGCGAGGTCTCGGTCAGGCCGTAACCGATCACCACCTCCCAGCCCAGGCCTTCTAGACGACGGGCAAGTTCTTCATCCAGAGCGGAGCCACCAGAGGCCACCAGGCGCAGTTGCGGCCCCATCTGACGATGTATTGGGAAAAGCAGAAATTTGCCGGCGTTCCAACCGGTTTTCAGCCGGAGAAAAGAGCTCAAACCTAGGATCTGAGAGAACAGGGCAGCGAAAAACTTTCCTCTGGCGGCAAAACGCTCATTGATCGCGTCATAGAGAGCGGCATAAAGTCTCGGGACGCCGCAGATAGCCGTCACCTGCGTTTCCTTGATGGCCCGCAGGATTTGCGGCCCGGTGAGAGCATGGGGCAGGGTGACGGGAATGCGGGCAGCCAGCGGCAGCAGCAGCCCTACTGTGAAGGGATAAACATGATGCAGAGGCAGAGGGAGCAGCAGGCGATCATTTTTTTGCGCCAGATCCAGCGCCAGAATCCGGTTGACCTGGAAGGTCAGGTTGCCGTGGGTGAGGGGAACACCTTTGGGAGGACCTGTCGTCCCAGAAGTATAGAAGAGAACCGCCCCGTCGTCCTCTGTGAGCTGGGGCAGATCACTTTTGCCCTGTAACTGCCAGAAGCTCTCACCTTGCTCCTGCGGATCAATTTGCTGGATTTGCGGCAGATCGGCAGAGAGTTTATCAAGACGGCTGCGCCTTTTTTCATCTGATAAAATCAGGCGCGGTGAGCAGTTCTCAACAACGCGCTCAAAAGTGTCGCTCTCCAGCTGAACATCCAGCGGCACGATCCAGCCGCCAGCACGAATCACCGCCAGGCAGGCGATAATCCACTCCGGCGAATTGCCGGCCCAGAGAATCACCCGATCGCCTTTCTGCACACCTGCCTCGGCCAGTGCGCAGGCCGAGTCTTCAATCCATTTTTTCAGGGTGGCGCGGTCGATTTTCTGCACATCGTTTCTGCCCATTGAAAGGATCGCCGGATTGTTCCCCTCTTCGTCCAGGGATTCGATCAGATCTGCCAGTGTGCGATATTCACCCTGTCGGGAAAGGGGGGCGTTGTTGCGGGGCATAGCGCTGTCTCCTTCGCAGATTGCGGCGTTTTCTAGATCAAGCTTGTGCCGATAAATATTGTAACAGCATGATTGCCATGCGAAAGTCCTGGTACCCCGCTGCTCGAACGCCGGCGCGCAAGGCAGGTATGAGTCCTATTAAAGAAAACCGACAGTGACTTTGCGGCGAGGTTGCCTCTGGGGAGAATGAGATATACTTTTGAGACTCGAAGAACCTGAGATCAATTCTGGTCTATCGAAAAGGAGGAGAACATGCACCATGTTGTGATTACCGGAGCCAATCGCGGAATCGGCCTTGAACTGGCGCGACTCTATCATCGGGAAGGCTGGCAGGTGACCGGCGTCTGCCGGCAGTCGTCGCCTGAACTTGAAGAGGTTGCAACCCAGGTCATTGATAATATCGACGTCACCCGGGAGGAGGATGTCAGGCGGCTGACCGCCGCCCTTGAGGGCAAAACCATCGATCTGCTGATCAACAACGCCGGGGTTCTCAAGGACGAGGTGCTGGGGGAGCTGGACCTCGATTCGATCCGCCTGCAGATGGAGGTCAACGCCATTGCGCCGCTGCGCATCTGTGAGGCGCTGCTGGCCAATATGCAGCGGGGAAGCAAGATCGCCAATATCACCAGCCGCATGGGGTCGATCGGCGACAACGATTCGGGGGGGCGTTACGGCTACCGCGCATCCAAGGCGGCGTTCAATGCCTTCGGCCGCTCACTGGCCATCGACCTCAAAGACCGCGGCATTGCCGTAGCACAGCTGCATCCGGGCTTCGTCAAAACCCGCATGGTCAATTTCGGCGGACTGATCAGCCCGGAGGAGTCGGCCGCGGGGCTGGCGCAGCGGATTTCTGAATTGAACCTTGAGAACAGCGGCTCATTCTGGCACAGCAATGGCGAGGAGCTGCCCTGGTAGAAGAGATGGGGACGGATCGGCCTCTGGCAGGCCGGAGTGCCGGCTGCGGCAGTTTTTCCAAATCACACTTGAAAATGTCTCGGGGTCTGCCGTTCTTTTTCAAGTCGTTGCTCTCTTTCATCGAGCGCCCTGCGGATTGCTTTTCTGCAGGGCGTCAATTCGAAAGGAACCAATTCGCGTATGCGGTTTTCCTGGCAGACGACGTCGTGGTGAATGCCTTTGAGCAATGCGATGGCCAGGCCGGCATTCACCGGCGTCATGGCCCCGACCCACTTGGCGAGAATTCCCGGCATGAAAAAAGGCACCGGCGCGTTGATGTGATGGGTGTTCATCTCGGCCGCGAAAGCTTCGATCAGGTCGTAATAAGTCATGACCTCCGGCCCGCCGATGTCGAACGTCTCACCTGCCGTCTCTTCATTCTGCAGACATCCCACCAGATAGCGGATGACGTCATCCACGGCAATGGGCTGACAGCGGGCGTGAAGCCATTCTCTGTCGGGGAGCGCAAAAGAGGTGCGCACCAGAAAGCGGATCATCTCGTAGGAGGCGCCACCTTCACCGAGAATGACCCCTGACCGCAGGATTGTCGTTTTGAACGCTGCCTGGCCTAAAATTCTGGCGACCTCCCGGCGGCTGGTCAGATGCTCCGAGAGCTTTTTATTCTCGTCGCCCAGACCGGAGAGATAAATGACCCGCCGGATTCCAGCGTTTTCGGCGGCTTCAACGAAGTTGACGGCCGATTGGCGCTCTTTGTCCGAAAAGCGGCCATGTTCGCCCATGGAATGAGCCAGGTAATAGGCGGTGTCTATACCCTTCAGGGTTTCCGGCAAGGTTTCGGGCCGAAGAAGATCTCCTTCCCGGTTTTCTGCTCCTGCCGGTCCCGAGTGTTTTTTCTTGCGCGACAGGCATCGCACTGTAAAGCCCTCTTTCAGTAAAGCGGGCACCAATCGTCGACCGATAAAACCTGTTGCTCCGATTACGAGAATATCTGCATTGTTGTGCATCTGACTGCCCCCTCTGTGATTTCTGCACATAATCTTACCATGGGGAGTTCGATTTTCTCTCTGCAAGGGAGCTGAAAAGAACCGGAAGTCCTTGAGCGAACTTATATTATCTGCGCAATACTTTGACCACCGCCGAGAAATCCTCCTCCCCAAGGCCCTCTTCGAGAGCCTGCGAGTAAATGCGGCTGACCGCGTCCGCTGCGGGGAGCTTGAGCCCTGCTTTCTCTCCCGCCTCCCGGGCAAGCTGCAGCCCCTCGTAAACGTATTTGAGGGCCAGATTGCGGGAGAAGTTGCCACGAGCGATGGAGCGCGCCTTGGCGTTGAAGAGGGGTGAGGCCGCGCCGCCCGAATCGAGGACTTCAATGATTTTTTCCGGACTGAAGCCGAGTTTTTCCCCCAGGGTCAACCCTTCGGCCAGAGCCTGCATCAGCTCGGCCTGCACCACATTGGCGACGAACTTCATGCGGGTGGCATCACCCACATCGCCGACGTGGATAATATGCAGGCCCAGCAACGAGAAAGGTTCACGGCAACGGCTCAGCAGGGTTTCATCACCGCCGGCCAGAATAGTCAGAAGCCCGTTGGCGGCATGCTCCTTGGTCCCCCATACCGGTGCTTCCAGAAACAGCGCTTTGCGCTCTCTCGCGGCCTTGTCGAGCTCCAGAGTCACCTCGAGGCTGTGTGTGCCCATGTCGACCAGAATCGTTCCGGGATCAAGAGCGTCGAGAAAGCCCCGGTCACTTGAGAGCATTTCCTCTGTTTCCTGGCGCTCGGGAAGAATGATGATGACCATGTCCTTTTGGCTTGCGACATCATGGAGCGTTTTGGCCTCTTTGGCGCCCAGCCGCACCAAATCTGCAACGGCATCGGTCTGCCGGTCATAGACGGTCAGGCTGTAATTGCCCTTCAACAGGTTTATCGCCATATGGCGGCCGACTGTGCCCAGACCAATAAAACCAATTTTTTTGACCATTTTTTTACCTCCAAGGGTGTTGCCGGTATTTGCCGGGGCCCCCAATAGTTTCGCGATTCGCGGGGCAGAAGTAGAGATTGATCTCCGAAGGCATTAAACGAAACTATAACAAAAGGTAAATTTTGCGCTACTTATAAATTGCAAAAACATCGTTTTTGGTTCAGTGGCAACTCTCGCGAGGCCAGTATCTCTAAGCGCGGAGCAGGGGATCGCCAGCCTTACGCCACCGTTTCCTGCCCCTCTTTCCATTTGCGGTAATCCGTCAGGTCGTCGCGAATCAGATCCACGGCAAGGGCGATAACGAATGCGTCGTCAATATAGCCTGCGACGGGAATGAAATCCGGGATTACATCGATGGGGGAGGCGAAATAGAGGACGGCGCCGGCAATGGCAGCGATGGTTTTCCAGGGGGCGTCACGGTATTTCCCTGAGATGTAGTCGCCCAGCATCGCGATCATGGTCATCAGATCGTCCCACAAGCCCTTGAGTTTGCCAGGCACGTCGTCTTTCATCTCTTCTGCTTTTTTGCGGCCTTTTTCATAGGCGCCGCGCGCGTCTTTCTCGTCGACGTCCGAAACTCTGGAAAGGTATTTCTGCTTGAGCTTTTCCTGCTGTTCGCGTGAGATTGCCATAATTTTGTCCTTTTTTCCCGAATTGCGGATGAAATTCTCAGTTTCAAAAAAAGTTCCTCACAAGAATGATAACCCCTCCTGGAGTTGGTTCAAATAAGTCTTTGCAGAGTGACTTTTTTACCCCGCTGCCCCTTGGATGTCATATAATCGGAACTTTCCATCATTTATGCCGTCCAGTGGAGAACAGGTCGATGTCGCAAAATTATGATTTCAGACGATGCAAGTTCTGCGGGGAAGTGGCTGCGGAGCCGTTTTACCGTTTGGACGGCGGCAAAACTATCTATCGCTGCACAGGCTGTGATTTTCACACCATCGACTTTCTTGATCTGCCGGTCGATGCTTCCCACGATGCGGGCGTGCCTCTGGACCAGACCTCGCTGGATTATATGGAGGAGCGATTGCAGGGCTGGAATCCGCTACCGCTACAGCGCCTTGAACTGATGAAAAGATACTGTGCTCTGGCGGGGGCATCCTGTCTCGATATCGGAGCGGGAGTGGGACAGTTCATGATGCTTCTCTGCGCGGAGGGTACGGATGTTCACGGTCTGGAACCGAGCCGCATGCGTCGTGAGTTCGCCCGTTTGAAGTACGCCCTGGACCTGTGTCCGCAAGCGATCGAGCAGTTCAGCCTGCAGGAAAATAATGTCGGCCGCTTCGACCTGGTTACCCTGTGGGATGTCATCGAGCATGTCAACTTCCCGATGGAAACCCTGGAAGCGGCACTGCGTGTTCTGAAACCCGGGGGGATGCTGTTTGTCGATACCCCTTCACGGGAGGCGGCGTCCTACCGCCTCAGCGAATGGCTTTATCGCCTCACGGGCGGAAAGATTTGTTTGTACCTGGATTCTTTCTATTCCGCGGCGCCCTTCGGGCACAAGCAGATTTTTCGTCCCGGACAGCTTGCCCAGCTTGCCCAAAAAGCGGGTTTTGATGTGCTCAGCTTAAACTCGGGCTATGAAGATCGGGCCGGCTTGTCCACTTTTGTGCGCCCCCGCAACCGGCTTGTGCTCGTCTGCCGTCGGCCGTAGAATATCGACCATGAATCGTGCCTCCCGTAACCGCCTGACCCCCCGGCTGTCGGATCGCTTCAGCGGTCCTGCGCTTTTTGACCGCGTGGCGCGAGCCTGCTGCCGCGCCAGTTGCCTGCCGCGCAAAGAATTGTATGAAGCCTGGGAGGTCGCACGGCGGGTGCGGCGGCGCATGCGCGGCGGCAGGGTGATCGATCTGGCCTGCGGACATGGCCTGCTGGCGCACCTGATGCTGTTACTCGATGACAGCTCTCCTGAAGCTGTCGCGGTGGATTGTCGATTGCCCGAGAGCGCTGCAAAGCTGGCGCAGGTTCTCACTGAAGAATGGCCGCGCCTGAAAGGGCGTGTGCGTTTTATCGAGAGCGATCTGGGAGCCGTTTCCCTCTCGGATTCTGATCTGGTGGTTTCGGCGCACGCCTGCGGCGCACTCAGCGATCTGATTCTGGAACGGGCCTTGTCCGCCGGGGCGCGGGTTGCGCTGCTGCCCTGCTGCCACGATCTCAAAGGCAATGACCTGGGCGGGCTGCAGGGATGGCTCGATGGCCCCCTTGCCGTGGATGTGATGCGGGTTGAACGGTTGCGCCGTGCCGGGTATGGTGTCCATACTCAGACAATTCCGGGTGACATCACGCCCAAAAATCGGTTATTGCTCGCTGAGCCTGCCGGAAAAAAGTTTCCTGACGGCTGTCAGGACTGTGAAACCTGAACAGGTGATCAAAGGATATGAATCAGCAGCGCAAAAATTACATGACGCCCGGTTGCGCCGCGCGTATGCGGGCGGAACTTAAGGAACTGCTCTACAAGGAGCGCCCCGCGATGGTGGATACGGTAGCCTGGGCGGCGTCCAACGGCGACCGTTCCGAGAATGCGGATTATCAGTACGGCAAAAGACGCCTGCGGGAGATTGACCGCAGAATCCGCTTTCTCACCAAGCAGTTGGATGCGGCGGACATCGTCGACCCTCTCGATCAGAAGGCGCGCGCCGGCGACCGGGTTCTGTTCGGCGCTACGGTGACAGTGGAAAACGCCGAGGGCGTAGAACGGGTGCTGAGCCTGGTGGGCGGCGATGAAATGGACGCCTCGCGGGGACGGATCAGCTGGTTTTCGCCGGTCGGACGCGCGCTGCTCAATGCGCGGGAAGGGGATGACGTCTCCGTTGTGACCCCCGGCGGTCGCGAGGAGCTGGAAATCATCAAGGTTGAGTATCTGCCGCTGGACTGAAGCTGCGCGTCCCATCGGTCGCTTCCTTCCCCATGCTGAACCGTGACATTAAACTTTGTTTGGAGAGATCATGATCCAGATCGGATGCACCAATAAACTTAAAATCACGACCATCGACGATGAAGGTGCCTGGTTTGAGGATGAGCAGCTGCGCATTCTGCTGCCTGCCCGCGAAGTGCCGGGCAGTGCTGCGCCGGGGGATGAGCTGGCTGTTTTTGTTTCCATCAATACGGCGGGGCTGCCGGTGGCGACCCTCAAACGCCCGAAAGCTCAGGTGGGGGAATTCGCCCAGCTCCAGGTGAGCGACGTTACGAAACACGGCGCCTTTCTCGACTGGGGGCTGGACAAAGAGCTGCTCGTGCCCTACAGCGAGCAGCCTGATCGCATGCGCAAGGGCCATCGCTACCTGGTCAAGGTCTGCCTTGACGACCGCAGCCGGGTCGTGGCGACCGCTCGCGTTGAAAAATGCCTGGAAGAGCCGCCGGGAGATTTAAAGGTCAATGACGAGGTGGAGGTGCTGCTGTGGGATTTCACCGATCTCGGCGTGAAGGTCATCATCAACGATCTCTACCCTGGCTTGCTGTACCGTGACGAGGTACGCCCCGGCATGAAGCGGGGGCAGCGTTTCAAGGCCTTCGTGCAGAATATTCGTGAAGACGGCAAAATCGATGTGACCCTGCGCCGCAGTGGGGCCGCGGGCGTGGTGGATGCGCGGGGCAGGCTTCTCGAAGCGCTGCAGTCGGAAGGCTTTCTGCCGTTGCATGACCAGAGTTCGCCGCAGGAGATCTTTCAGAGACTGGGGATGAGCAAGAAGGTTTTCAAAAAAGCGGTGGGCGGATTGTACAAGGAGGGGCGCATTGAACTGGTGCACGACGGGATTCGTTTAAAGGATCAGCCGCAGGGATGATAAGCAGAGGAGCGGTCCGGTTTGAAACAATTTGTTACATTCTGGAACGGCTCTGGGGCATTGTGGGGAGCCCTTCGGTCCGGGATGGGGTTTTAAGGCGGCTATTTCAAAAGACTTTTCAGGATATTTACGGAATTCGGAAGGGGTGGCAAACCCTTTGCACTCTCTAAAGGGAGCAGCCGCAATGACCAGTGAGTGCAGAAGGAGGATACCCATGGGCAGAGTCAATGAAAACCCCAAAAAATTCATCATTTCCTGCCGAGTCAACCATCGAGAAATGCAGGAGCTGCAGGAGCGCGCGCGGGACTCGGGCCTCAGCATCACCGCCCTGTTGCGGGAGTGCCTCGATCTCCCCGGTGAAGCCCGCCGCAACTCGAATCGCTCCTGCGCCTGAAAGTCGATCGGACGCAGAGGGAGCGAGGCAGGGTGCGCTCAGGCTGTTGGAGGGGGGGGCGCGCTTTGCATTTCCACGAATTCCATCTCAAGCAGGTCGACAAGCAGGTTACGTCCCCGTAACGTCGTGCCGCGACCCAGCAGGATTTTGCAGACTTCAGCCACCTGCAGGCTGGCGACCACTGCGGGTGTGAAGGAAGGATTGCCAAGTTCCTTCTCAATGCCCCGGCCGCTCTGCGGATAGTTCTTCTGGACGGTGCGTTCCCCGGGAAACTGGGTCGTGACCTGCCCGTACCAGCCGGCGATGGCGCCGTGAACCATGGGAATTCCCAGGTCGGCAGTAATTTCAGCGAGTTCAAGGCGCACCTCGATGTTGTCCAGGGCATCCACCGCCACCGCGCATTCACCCAGTAGTTCCATGCCTCCAGCCCGGCCGAAAGCTTTCTGAAGGGGGATGACTTCCACCGCCGGATTGATCTCCCGCAGACGCTTTTTCGCGGCAGCCACTTTGGGTTCGCCAAGCACGGCAGGAGTGGCCAGAAGCTGTCGGTTAAGATTGTGTTCCTCAAAAACATCGGGATCGACGGCGACAATCCGGCCGACGCCAAGCCGGGCCAGTTCTTCGAGAATATAGCCGCCCAGGCCTCCACAACCGATGACGGCCACCCGGCTTTCGGCCAGTCGCAACTGATCGGCGAGGGTCAGCATGTTGCGGTTGCGCTGATAGCGTGCCGGCAGCAGATTTCTTTCAAGGGCCAGTCGTTCAATCCGGCTCCAGCTCAGGCCGAACTTTTCGACCGCTTGCCCCAAAGCCTCTCGAGAGAGCAGGCCGTCGCGGGATCGAGCCGCCAGAAAAGAGCAGACATCTTCCATTTCAGCCTCCCCCAACCAGCGGAAAGAGCGCCAGGGCATCTCCTTCCTTGAGTTCATAATCCAGCGCCGCATGACGGCCGTTGACCATCACCACGCCCAGTTCTTCCTCAGACAGTTCCAGTTCCTCAACGATTCTGCGGATGCGTGTTGAGGGTGGATAATCGCGCTCCTCAATTTTGAATCGCCCGATCCGGAAAGAGGCGAAGAGTTTGACGGTGATCTTCATGCTGCGGACTCCCCGTGGTTGAATGAAAAAATCCCGGTGTGGCTGGAACGGACCACACCGGGTATGGAGAGAAATGGACAGAAGTTGTTAGAAATTCCAGAATTCGTCGATTTCTTCGTCGCTGAAATCCCAGACCACATTGTGCGGCGGCACGGGCTCGGTGTTGAAGAATTCCGGCAGGCGGTCGTGACTGCTGTTGAAACCGGCTTCGGTGTTGAACTTGCGCTCGATTTTCAGGATGCTCTTGCCAAGCTCGGTGACATCGTCGCCGGTAAGATTGATACCGAAGCGCGCATTGATCATGTCGATGAGCGCCGGCAGGCATTCGGGGATGTCGAGAGCCGGGAAGGCGACGAAGATACACATGCCGGTGGAATCAACGGCGGCGGTGGCAATCTGCAGGTTGCGCGAGAGTTCCACCTGACCGTCCTTCTTCAACGGGTCGACCTGGCCGCCGACGCCGAGGATATTGGTGGCGATGCAGTAGCCGGCGGTGTGGTCTGCACCCATGGTCGAAGTCGCATAGGTGATGCCGATCCCCTTGATGGAGCGTGGATCGTAAGCGGGGATCGCCTGGTTCTTGACGACCGGAATGCGGGTGAGGCCGTAGGCCTTGCCGACGCTGGCGGTGCCATTGCCGATGATGCGCCCCAAAGGTGTCCCCTTGGCGACTTCCTCGCGCAGGAGGCGTTTGATCCCGGCGGCGTCTCCGAAGGGCAGTACGCCGGCTTCCATGGCGACGCCCATGGCGACCGCCGTTTCAATGGAATCCACGCCGATATCGTCCATAATGTTGTCGATCTCGGCCATGGCGTCAAGGTCGCTGATGCAGCAGTCGGCGCCCAGCCCCCAGATCGTTTCGTATTCGAAACCTGAGGAGAGATATTTGCCGTCTTTGTCCACGTAGACCTGGGAGCACTGGATAACGCATCCGGCATGGCAGCCGTGTTTGAATTTGCCGCCGCGCTTGGCGATGGTTTCCTGCATGGTCTCACCGGAGATTTTGTCGTGTTCCCGGTACTGACCCTCTTTGAAGTTGCGGGTCGGCAGGCCGCCGGCTTCATTGATGATGTTGACCAGCACGTTGGTGCCATAAGTGGGCAGTCCTTCGCCGCTGACCGGATGATCGAGCAGCGCTTTGGCGAAGGTGCGTGCAGCAGCCTTGAATTTATCCGGGTCGGCGACTGTGACACCTGGGGCACCTTTGTCGTCGATACTGATGAATTTAATTCGCTTGGAGCCCATGACCGCACCCATGCCGCCGCGACCGTGGCTGCGCATCTTGCTGTCCGGGTCCTTGACCGAGATGTTGGCCATCTCCATCTTCATTTCGCCGGCCGGGCCGATGGTGATCAGGCCGGTTTTCTTGCCGGAGCGTTCTTCGACGGCGTCGACCACCGCGAAATTTCCCTTGCCCAGCAGTGCCGTTTCTTCCTGGATGGTGACGCCGTCCTTGGTCAGATGCAGGTTGTACCATTTGTCCTGCTCGGGCTGACCTTCGATGATCAGGGCCTTAATCCCCATGCGGGCGAACTGCTGCGCCGAGGTTCCCCCGGCGTTGCTTTCTTTGATAGTGCCGGTCAGCGGGCTCTTGGCGCCGCAGGACATGCGCCCGGAATTGGCCGCAGCCGTGCCGGAGAGCAGGCCCGGTGCGAAGACCAGCTTGTTGTTAGGTCCCAGGGGATGGCAGGTCGGCGGCACTTCGGCCGCGACGATGGTGGAGGTCAGCCCGCGACCGCCGAGGCCGGCCCATTGCTGGGGCACATCCTCAACCTGGCAAGTCAGGTTCGACATATTGACGCGAAAAATCTTATCCATATTTTCCTCTCCCTTTCCTTGAGGGGGTAGACAAAAAACGCATCTCCTTTCCGAAAGGGAGGCTGCGCCGTTTCCAACGCAACCCGTCGGCCGGTCGCCATGAGAGATTTCCGGTAGGCGGCAAGGCTCGGAGAGCAGGGGAAGAACTTGAAAGTATAGCACTTCATGGCGGAGAAACAGGGGGAGGAAGGATTTTGCCCCTCCCCCTGCTTCACGTTCGGTGATGCCATGAAGGCTGGAATGCGGATTACATGGCTGCTTTGTAGATGCCGATGACGCAATCGAGGGTCGCGACACGTGGGTTGGTCAGCATGCAGGCATCTTTCATTGCGTTTTCGGCCATGATGCGCAGATCGGTTTCCTTCACGTCGAGATCTTTCAGTCCCGCAGGAATACCGATGTCGCTGGAGAGTTTGCGAATGGCGGCAATGCCTTTGGCCGCTGCATCCACATCGGAGAGTCCTTCAATGTTTTCGCCCATGGCCACGGCAATATCAGCGAACCGTTTGGGGTTGGAGATCATATTGAATTCACACACCGCCGGGAGCAGGATCGCGTTGCACACGCCGTGGGGAAGGTTGTAGAAGCCGCCAAGCTGGTGAGCCATGGCATGGACGTAGCCAAGGCTGGCGTTGTTGAAGGCCATGCCGGCGAGGTATTCGGCATAGGCCATTTTGTCACGGGCTTCAAGGTTCTGCCCGTTGGCGACGACCGGACGGAGGTATTCGGCAATCAGTTCGATGGCCTTGATCGCGCAGGCGTCGGTAATAGGAGTGGCGATCGTAGAGACATACGCCTCGACGGCGTGAGTCAGAGCGTCCATGCCGGTAGCAGCCGTCAGGGCGGCGGGCTTGCCGACCATCAGTACCGGATCGTTGATGGCGATATTGGGGGTGCAGCGCCAGTCGACGATGGCCATCTTGACCTTCGTGTCCGTGTTGGTGATGATGCAGAAGCGAGTCATTTCCGAAGCGGTGCCGGCGGTGGTGTTGATGGCGACAAAGGGGGGCATGGGCCTGGTGCTCTTGTCGACGCCCTCGAAGTCGCGGATGTTGCCGCCATTGCCGATGACCAGGCCGATCCCTTTGGCGCAGTCGTGGGAACTGCCGCCACCGAGCGAGATAATGGAATCGCAGTTGTTCTCCTGGTATACTTTGACGCCGTCATGGACGTTGGTGTCGGTCGGGTTCGGCTCGGCGCCGTCGAAAATCACCACCGGAACGCCGGCTTTTTCCACCTGTTCTTTGATCTGCTCGGCCATGCCGATCCCTGAGATCCCCTTGTCGGTGACCAGCAGTGCCTTGGTGGCGCCCAGTGCTTTGGCCTGATCGCCGGCGTCCTTGGAAGAGCCGACGCCCATGAGAGAAACGGTGGGGATGAAGAATCCGAATGTTTGATCTGCCAATGCCATAATTTTCTCTCTCCTTTGAGTTTATGCCCGGACATCCAGCCGGGCCGGGATGAAGCGACAAGAACCGGAAAAGTATTCCGTGTCCGACGCTGGACTTGATGGTTTGCGCACGCGCCGCAGTTTGATCGGCGTGCCTGGCGAAGAGTTGCCGGAAAATGGACGAATAATAAAACGTTGGTTTGATTTCCGGTATACAGCAACAACAATGCCAGCCCTGGAGAAGTCTTTCATATTGTTGAAATCATTTGTAAAAATCTTTTTTCCATCGTTCCTCTCCCTGACCTCCTGCTGAGGAAGGTGATCCACTGTGGAACGGTTTGTTCTGTTGTGAGACAATGTGTGCCGAGCGATGTCGGGAGCAGGTTTTCGAGAGGAGGCGTGCGGGCAGATACGCCGTCTGCGCTGTCTCTGAATGGAACAAAATGACCCATGTTGGCACGTCAGGATGGGCCATTTTGTGACATCCGGCAGTGATTGGATCATCCTTTTCAGCGAAAAGTTATTTTATTACGGCTAGATAGGGGTTTGCGCACAGGACTTGCTTGTATACCGTAAAATTTATTGCTCTCCGAGTCGTCACGCCTGACGGGAACTTCCCATGGCGGGCGGCCAATGGGTGCCGCTGGAAACGGCTGCGCCTCCCGGTTTGGAAAGGAGACCTCGGAACTCGGCTCGCACTGCGGGCGGATGAAACAGGGTCTTTTCATCTCGGGAAAGGCCTGAAATTTTATCCTTCCGAAAGGTCTCAGCATGAAAAACGCATCTCTTCTCAAAATTGCACTGGTTCTGCTTTATGTTCTTGTCGTTGTTCAGCCGATTTCGGCGGCGGAACGGCTGCGCATGTCGACGACGACTTCCACCGAAAACTCCGGCCTGCTCGATCAGCTTCTGCCGCCTTTTGAAAAACTTCATGGCTGCGAGGTTGACGTGATTGCGGTTGGCACCGGCAAGGCGCTCAAAATTGCGGAATCAGGCGATGTCGACATCGTTCTGGTCCATGCGCGCGCTCTGGAAGATGCCTTTGTGGCGTCCGGTTACGGTGTGAACAGGCGTGATGTCATGTATAACGACTTTGTCATCCTCGGGCCGGCGGACGACCCGGCCAACGCCGCAAAGGCATCCACTGCCGCGGAGGCGCTGGCAATCATTGCTGATGCCCAGTCTCCCTTTGTTTCCCGTGGCGATGAGTCCGGAACTCACCAGAAAGAAAAGCAGTTGTGGGAACAGACCGGTATTTCGCCGGAAGGGCAGTGGTATATCGAATCCGGACACGGGATGGGAGAGGTAATCGTCATGGCCACCCAGAAGGGTGGATACACGCTGGCCGATCGCGGGACCTATATCGCTTTCAAACAGGATAAAACCGATCTTGAGATTGTTTATGAGGGAGATCAGGGGCTTTTCAATCCCTACGGCGTGATCGCCGTCAATCCGCAAAAGCATCCTCATGTCAAATATGACCTGGCCATGAAATTCGTTGAATTCATCACCGGACCCACCGGACAGGAGATCATCGAGGATTTCAAGATCGACGGTGAGCAGGTCTTTTTTCCCGTGAACCTCTCACGCTAAGCCCTGCGAGATCGCCTTGGATTTTCTGATCGAATCGCTGCGCTCGGCCCTGGGACTGGTTTTCACCGCCGACCCGGATGTGGTGCACGCGGTATGGACTTCTCTCTACACCTCGGTGACGGCCATCATTCTTTCGGCCGTGGTGGCGATTCCGGCGGGGGTCGGCGTCGGGTTGGGGCGTTTTCCCGGTCGCAGGGCAATATTGACCGGGCTCAATACGATGATGGCTCTTCCCACTGTCGTCATTGGCCTCGTTCTGTTCGGTTTCTTCAGTCGCCAGGGGCCGCTGGGAACTCTTGGACTGTTATTTACGCCGATGGCCCTGATTGCCGGACAGTTGGTCCTTGCCACGCCCATCGTTGCCAATTACACCGTGGCGGCGGTCGCCGGGGCCGATCCGCGCATCATGCCGACGGCTCTCACTCTCGGGGCGGGGCGCATGCGGGCGGTCTGGCAGCTTCTGCTCGAGATCCGTTTCGGTATCATCGCGGCGATTGTCGCTGGATTTGGTCGTGTTATCGCCGAGGTGGGAGTCGCCATGATGCTGGGCGGCAACATTCGCGGATACACCCGAACCATGACGACCGCCATTGCCCTTGAAACCAGCAAGGGTGAATTCGCTTTCGGCCTGGCGCTGGGAATCGTCCTGATCGCCGTGGCGCTGATGGTCAATCTTTTTCTGAACCTGCTCCAGCAGCATTAGGCCTATGAATACGACACTGTCCATCCATAATCTGCAGTTGCGGCGGGGCAACCAGTTCAGTCTCAGTATCGACCGGATGGATTTCGCTGCCGGCCGGATATACTTTCTGACAGGAACCAACGGTGCCGGAAAAAGCACCCTGCTGCAGCTTCTGGCGCTGCTGATGCCTCCCGACAAAGGAGAGCTTCGTTTCGACGGAAAACCTGTCAAGGGAGGGGCCGGGCGTCATAAATTCCGCCAGCAGATCACGCTGGTCGAGCAGTCCCCCTTTCTCTTCGATACCACAGTGTACAACAACCTTGCCTTCGGTCTGCGCCTGCGCGACGTCAACGGCGACCTGCAGCGCCGCCGAATTCTGCGCGCTCTGCAGGCCGTCGGCCTGAACGGATTCGAGACCCGTCGCGCCCGTACCCTGTCCGGCGGCGAGAGCCGTCGGGTGGCCCTGGCCCGCGCCCTGGTGCTCAAACCCAAAGTCCTCTTGTTGGACGAGCCGGCCGCGGGCCTTGACGATGACTCCCTTTCGCTTCTTGAAGCCAATCTGGCCGCGCTGTCCGAAGCTGGGGTGACGGTTATCATGGCCACTCACGATGCAGATCAGGCCCGCCGACTGAACGGCGAAGTTTTTCGGCTTGAAAACGGCGGGCTGACGCAGGCCGTCGAGACCATTTCCTCTGAATATTGCGCTATGGAGAATGTTTTATGAGCATCTGTTTTGAAGATGCGCGTTCGATGATTCTGGAAAATGTCCCCACTCTCGGGGTGGAGCGTGTGCCGCTGCTCGATGCCTGCGGGCGGGTTCTGGCGGAAGACGTGATCGCGCCCTGGCCCATGCCGCTGTGCGACAATTCCGCCATGGACGGTTTTGCCGTGCGGGCTGCCGACTGTAAAGAAGGCGTCACTCTCAGAATCTCCGGTTATATCCCGGCTGGCGGGCGTCCCGAACCGCCGGTGGAGGTGGGGTGCGCAGTGAAGATCATGACCGGCGCGCCAATCCCCCCGCACTGCGACGCCGTGGTGCCCTTTGAAGAGACCGAGGAAGGCGGTGACAGCGTTCGTCTGACTGCTCCTGTAAGCCCGCGTCAGCATATCCGTTTTCATGGTGAAGATGTCTCTCCGGGTGACATTATTATCCCGACCGCCGCTGTGCTGCGCTCTCCCGAGATCAGCATGCTGGCTTCTATGGGGATGGTGATGGTGCCGGTTCATCGTCGCCCGCGGGTTGCCATTCTCTCAACTGGTGACGAGCTTATCGAATTGGGGCAGCCGCCGGCCGAGGGGAAGATTATCAATTCCAACTCCTTTTCGCTGGCGGCGGCGGTCAGAGAATGCGGCGGCGAACCGGTGATGCTGGGCATTGCCCTGGATACGCCTGAGGATCATCGCCGCAAATTGACCGAGGGACTGAACTGCGACGCCCTGATCACTTCGGCCGGAGTGTCGGCCGGTGACCGTGATTTTGTGCGCGATGTGCTGGCGGATCTGGGTGCCCGGCAGATGTTCTGGAAGGTGGCCATCAAGCCGGGCGGGCCGACGGCGTTTAGTCTCAAGGATCAGACCCCGATTTTTTCCCTGCCGGGTAACCCGGTGTCCACCATGATCACCTTTGAGCAGTTCGTGCGGCCGGCCCTGCTGCGTATGATGGGGCATCAGCGGGTGGTGCGCCCCTTCGTCAAGGGCGTTCTGAAAGAGGATACAAAGAAAAAGCCCGGCAAGGTCAACTTCATCCGGGTGCGGGTGACGATTGAGGACGGCCGCTATACGGCCTCCACCGCCGGTGATCAGCACACCGGCATCCTGCGCACCATGGTGTGCGCCAACGGTCTGGCGGTGTTGCCCCGCGAGGCGACCTTTCTGCCCGCCGGCACCGAAGTGGATCTGCAGATCCTGCGCGACGAGGTGACCATGCTGCCGTAAAACAGGATGTTGCCGTCGATTGCAGGGGCGCAGCATGCTGCGCCCTTACGTGGGTGGCATGATGACAGGATAAGAGTGAAGATGAACTTAGGAATTGAGCAGGAGAAAACGTGAATATCAGTAAGTTCGTCGCCCCTGAAATTATTTTCGGACAGGGCTCTCTCAGCCAGATCGGCGAAAGTGCCGCACGTCTTGGCGCCTCCAAGGTCTTTCTCGTCAGTGACGAGGGAGTGATCAATGCCGGCTGGGCCGACATGGCTCTGCATTATCTGCGTGCCGCCGGCCTGGAGGCGGAAGTTTTTTCGGCTTTGACTACAAACCCCAAGGATTTTGAGGTCACCCAGGGGGTTGAGCATTACCTGGCCTCTGGTTGTGACGCCCTGGTTGTAGTGGGGGGCGGAAGCCCGACGGATGTTGCCAAGGCGATTGCCATTCTCGCCACCAACGGAGGGCAACTTCAGGACTTCGAGGGGATCAACAAAATTACCCACCCGCTGCCGCCGATGGTGATTGCCCCCAGTACTGCCGGGGCGGGTTCCGAAGTCAGTCAGTTCACCATCATCGTCGACACCATTCGCAACCTCAAGATGTCCATTATCTCCAAGTCCCTGGTGCCGGACATCGCCATTGTCGACCCGGAGTTGCTCAAAACCAAAGATGCCCTGCTGGCGGCCGCGACTGGACTCGATGCCCTGACTCACGGCATCGAGTCCTATGTTTCGCTGGCGGCGACGCCATTGACCGATATTCATGCTCTCAAGTCCATCGAACTGATCTCGAGAAATCTGCGGCGCCTGGTAACCGATCGCGCCGACATGGAAGCCGGCACCAACATGGCGATGGCCAGCCTGACGGCGGGGCTTGCCTTCTCCAACGCGATTCTGGGCGCCACCCACGCCATGACCCACCAGGTCGATGGCCAGATCGACCAGCACCATGGCGAAACCAATGCCTCGATACTGCCTCATGTCATGGCGTTCAATCTACCAGTCTGCCTGGAGCGCTTTCAGGATATCGCGGTGGCGATGGGGGAAGATACCTCCGGCCTGGGACTCGAGTCTGCAGCTCGGCTTTCCATCCATGCGGTTGAGGCGCTGATTGCCGAAATCGGACTGCAAAAGGGTTTGTCCCAAATAGGGGTTAAACCAGAGGATATTCCGCTCTTGAGTGGTAATGCCATGAAGGATGCCTGCCTGGTGACCAACCCGCGCAATGCGATGCAGGAAGATATCGAGGCGATCTTTCACAGGGCCATGTGAGGTGAAGAGACGGTTTTAACGCAGTCTTCAGGGGGGGGGATGATGGATAACAGGGAAAAACTGCTCGAACAGCTGACCGGCGTCAACTCCTCCAAGCTCAATTACTATGTGGAGTTGAAAAAACGCAATAAGGAGGTGCTTAAACAGAATCGGCGTCTTGAAGTCCTGCACCAGTTGGCGCGGGACATCAACATCGATATGTCCATCGCCGATATCGTCGAACGGGCATTTTTCAAACTGCCCCAGACTCTGCCCTGTGATTTTCTCGGCCTGGTCACCGTTCGCAACGACAAGCTGGTGCTCAAAGCGCTGATGCCGCGCAATTTCTGCCGGATTGAAGACTTTCCGGCTCACTCCCCCTCTCTGAAAGTGATCCGGGAAAAAAAGGCCGGGATCTTCAACCTGCCCCCGAATCAGCTGCGCCACGTCGAAATCCGCAACGAACATTACGGTCCCCTGCGCAGTCTGGCTGTGGCTCCGCTCTTCAAACGCGACGAGGTCATTGGCGCCCTGATTGTTGCCAGCGCCAACTCAAGTGCCTATCATCCCGACGATCTCAGCTTCGTGCAGCACCTGGCTGATCAGTTGGCCATCAGCATTCAGAATGCACGTCTTTACAAACAGGTCTCACGGGCCAAGAAAGAGTGGGAGGAAACCTTCAAGGCGGTGACCGACCCGATATTTCTCATTGACACCGACTACAACGTGCTGCTGCACAATGACCGTCTGCCGCAGGAGATGGTCGAGTCCTGGAACAAGGCCTTGGACAACAAGTGTTTTTCACGTCTGCACGGACGTGATGAACCCTGTGCCGATTGTCCCATCGAGGAGATCAAGCGTCAAGGTGAGCCGGTTTTTCAGCGCTGGCAGACTGAGAACGGGCTTGCCCTCGATCTGTCCTACTATCCGGTTTTCAACGAAGAGCGACAACTTGTTGCGGTCACCATTATCCTCAAGGATGTGACCCAAAAAACCAAGATGGAGGCTCAACTGGTTCAGTCAGCGAAGCTGGCCGCGCTTGGTGAAATGTCGGCCGGAGTCGCCCATGAACTCAACAGCCCGATGACGGTGATTATCGGCACCGCTCAGATGTTGAGCCGAGAACTCAGACACGATGGATTGGGAGAAAAGGCTGATGTGCTGGCAGACATCATTACTTGCGGGCTGCGTTGCAAGCGTATCATTCAGAATTTGCTGACATTCTCGCGTCAGGACCAGCTGCCGGTCACCGACACCGACCTCAATCTCGAGGTGGAGCGGGTTTTGAGCCTGATCCAGTATCAGATCAATCGCAGCCAGATCCGGATTGTTGAACAACTCGATCCCAATGTACCCAAACTGACGGCGAATGGACCGCAGATACAGCAGGTGTTGACCAACTTCCTGGTGAATGCCAGGGATGCGCTGGCGGGAGTCTCGCGCACCGAAAAGCGCATCGAGGTCAGTACGGCGTTGAGAGTTACAGGTGGAAAGACATGGGCAATTCTGGCCGTCAAGGATAATGGCACCGGCATCGAGCCGAAAAACCTGGCAAAAATTTTTGCTCCCTTCTATACAAGCAAAGATGCCGCCAAAGGGACCGGACTCGGTCTTTCGGTCAGCCTGGGGATTGCCGAATCTCATGGCGGCACTATCCAGGTCGACAGCTCTCCTGGAAAAGGCAGCACTTTCTCCTTGCTGCTGCCGGTGGACGGGCATGGGTGACATGAAGCCCAACTCTGAGGCCAACAGGATATTTCTATTCGGGACGCCGGATGGAACGGATACGATATCAAAGGGGTTAACAGCGTGACGCAGGCCAGAGTTCTGATTATCGACGACGAGATTGAAGTCTGTACATTTTTCAGGCGGCTGCTGACCAGCTCCGGCTATCAGGTGGCTACAGCGACCGATCAACCTGAAGCTGAGCAAGCCCTGGAAATGAACACCTTCGATGTTGCGCTGGTCGATCTCAAGTTGCCGGATACCGACGGGCTCACTCTGCTCAAGCTCATCAAAGCGTGTCAGCCTGCTTGCGAGGTGATCCTGATGACCGGTTACAGTACGGTGCGCACCGCAGTGCAGGCGGTTCAGCTGGGAGCTTATGAATATCTGGAGAAACCCTTCGATGATATCGATGAAATTGAGGCCCTTATCGCCAAGGCCGTCAGCTACGGCAAGCAGCGGATGCAGGTGTCCGCTGCGACGGAAGAGTGGGATGAGGTGGCCAGGGCAGTGGGATTTCAGGTCGGCAACAATGCGGCCATGCGGCGCCTGGTTTCTCTGGCTTACAAGATCGCGCAAAAGAATATCGCCGTTCTGATCCAGGGCAAGACCGGTTCCGGTAAAGAAGTGCTGGCCCGCTTCATTCATGCAGCATCCGGTCGCGCCGATCAGCCCTTTCTTCCGGTCAACTGTGGCGCTCTGCCGGAAAACCTGCTGGAGAGCGAACTGTTCGGACACGAAAAAGGCGCGTTCACCGGCGCCAGCCAGACCCGGCGTGGCATCTTCGAGCTGGCTCATCGGGGAACCCTGTTTCTCGATGAAATCGGCGATGCCAGTCCACTGATCCAGGTCAAACTGCTGCGGGTTCTGGAAACCGGCGAGTTTACCCGGGTCGGCGGCGAGAAGCCGATCCGTACCGACGTGCGTCTGATTGCCGCTACAAACGTCGATCTCGAAGAGGCCATCAGGGAGAAAACCTTCCGCGAAGATCTTTTTTACCGGATCAATGTGGTGCGTCTCGAGATTCCACCGCTTCAGGCACGGTCCGAGGATATCGCATCGCTGGCCGAACATTTCGTGCATCAGTTCAACCCTGAGCTCAAGCTTTCGACCGCCACCCGACGCCTGCTGGAGAATTATCCATGGCCGGGAAATATCCGCGAGCTGGCCAATATCATGCGGCGTGCGGCGGTCCTCTGCCCGGGGGAAACCATCGAGCCCGAACACCTGGGCGGGACGCTGCTTTCCACGAAAGACACAGAGGATCAAGCGGTTTCCCCGTCGCAGCCGAAGGCTGATCAGATTTCCTCGCCGGAGGATTTCCGGGATTATTACAGCCAGCCCGAAATCCTGGAGCGGATGACGCCGTCCGAACTTAACCTCATGCTTCATGCTCTGCAGGGCCTGGAATCCGCGGTGCTCTCCGTCCTGCGTGGCAAGGGTGCTGGCACACCGGTAACCACAGACCTCAGGGCGACCGAAGAAGACATGATCCGGCGCTCTCTGGAGCAACATCGCTGGAATATCACTGAAACGGCCCGTGCGTTGGGCATTGCCCGCAATACTCTGCACCGCAAGATCAAAAAGCTCAATCTGCGCAATACCTGACAGAGTTAAAATCAATTCTTCCGGATCTCATCATTGCCGCATGAAATCGAACCAGCACAAAAAATGGTCGGCTTTTGTACCAGCTTGAGGCCTTGATCCTGCGAATTGAAGTAACTGCATTGGGCCGCAGCCAGGAGGAGCCATGAGCGCATCACCCAACACCCGAATCCGCCTGTTCGGCAATCTGCATACCCTGCGACGGGAGCGTGGACTGCCGACGACTGCCGAAATTCATCTTCCCCGGGAAGGGCGTTCCGCCGAACAGGTCGCCCGGGAACTCGAACTTCCTCTTGAGAAGATCGAAGGGGTTTTCTGCAACCACCGCGCCTACGGCCTCGATCATATTCTGCGCCCAGGCGACGAAGTTGCCTTCATTCCGACCGGAGTTCCCGGTCCCCACCGTTTTCTGCTCAGCATCCATGCCGCCGGTAAAAAATCGAGCGCCGACTGACATTTCTTTTTTCTCTGATAAAAAAACAAAGGGCGAAGATCCTTTGCAGGTGTCCTCGCCCGGGATGGCATGTTCAGTTTTTCACTTCGGGTCAGTTGACCTGGTGCTGCTGCTCGCGACCGAAGCTTCTGGCGACGCCCAGGAGTACCAGGAATGCCGGAACCAGTTGGGCGACCACGATCAGGCCGAAGAACCCGATGAAGGCCCAGACCAGCAATCCGCTGTGTTCCGTTGCGCCGGCGGCGGCGGCGAGGGCGGGAGAAGCAATACCGAGCAGGGTCAAGGTGGTCAACAGAGTCGCTTTCATGATGTGCCTCCTTTTTGGGGGTTATCCGTGAGTGGCAAAGTCCACTGTGTTTTGTTTCGCTGTTGTCTTTTTATATAGCATCAGCAGTGCCAACTCCCTTTTTTAGAAAGAAGTCATTTCTAAGATATTGAAAATATTGGGTTTGTTTTTTTGTGTTTTTGTTCGGCGTAATTAAAGGACTGCCGGGGAGGGATATTTTTTTTATACATTCAGGCAGGAGTTTAGGAGTCGAATAAATACTTATTTTTCCGCCAAAATCATGAAATTATTGCAGGAATTTGTGTTTCAGCTAATGTATGAAAATAATATGCGGTGGATAATAAAATCATTGGCGGGTAAAAACACATGGATTCGGCCTCCTGAAAGCAACCTCTTGGTAGGAGGACAGTATTTGAAGACTCTGGTCGAGCGCCTCTCCCCCCTCACGCCTGGTGCTGCTGGTCTGTACGGCGGAAATCCTGAGCATGACAGGCTTTGCCACCTACCCGGCATTGCTGCCACGGCTGCGGGCCGAGTGGGATTTGAGCAATTCATCCTCGTCTTTATTCTGATGACTCTTTACTTCCTGTGTGTCATGGAGGATTCCGCCGCCCTGACGGCCGGCATGGTGGCCGCCTCCGAACCGGGCCGCAAAGGGGCGGCCATGGCGCTGCTACGGAAATTTACTCCCGCCCGGTGAAACTGAAAACTTCGTCTGGGCCCGTCCGGCCTCTCCGGACCTGATCATTGTCGATTCTCAGCCGGAAACGAGATGCTCCTGCAGGAACGGTCCTTGGCGGCGATGACCGTCTCTGAATCGCCCCTTAAGGTGATCCTGCGGCCGTTCGGCTGAAGATCGGCACGGATCAATCTTTCGGATTTGGGCAGTTTGACAGTCTCCCCTTTAAAAAAACAGGTTACCTGGTGCGGCGCCGATGGGCGCTTAGAGCCTCATTCAGTGATTTGATGGAATAAGGTTTGGTGACGACCCGATTCATTCCCGCGGAGGTAAATTCCTGGATGCTCTCATCGATGGCATGAGCCGTAAGGCCGATAACCGGAATGTTTCTGTTGGGGTGATCGGGGCCGAGTTCGCGAATGCGGCGGGTGGCGGTGACGCCGTCGATGCCCGGCATGGACACGTCCATGAATACCACGTCATAGGGTTCTTTTTCCAGCGCTGCGAGAGCTTTCTCCCCGTCGTCGACAATTTCCGCTCGGTGGCCCAGTCCGGACAGAATCTGCCGGATCAGGTGCTGGTTGAGGGTCTCGTCTTCGGCAACCAGAATTTTCAGGTCGCTTTCATCCCCCTTTTCAATCGACTTTCCGGCCGAGGTCTGTTCCTTGTTGCTGCTTTGCCAGTGGCCTTCAACGGCAGGGAAAGATGCCGTGAAGTGAAAGGTCGCACCTGCCCCGGGTTTACTCTGCACCCAGATCCTGCCGCCCATCATTTCCACCAACTGCCGGCAGATAGCGAGCCCCAGCCCGGTTCCTCCAAATTTCCTGGTCGTTGAGGCGTCCGCCTGGGCAAAAGGCTCGAAAATGAGATTGAGATCCTCCGGGGCCAGTCCGATGCCCGTATCATGAATAGAAAAGCGCACGGTGGCTTTTCCCTGGTTTTCCTCCACCAGCACGGCCGAGATGCGTACTTCTCCTTCGTCCGTGAATTTAACGGCATTCGAAAGGAGATTGGACAGAACCTGGCGCAACCGAACGGCATCTCCGGTAACGAAATCCGGCAGGCTCTCATCCAGAGACACCCCAAGTTTGAGATCTTTTGCTTCAATGCGCGGGTGGTGAATCTTGGTGACTTCTTCAACGGCCTGTCGGATGGAGAAGGGCTCCTGCTCCATGGTGATTTTGCCGGCCTCGATTTTGGAGAAATCGAGAATATCCTCGATGATGCGCAGCAGGTCCTGGGCGGCGGTTTCCAGTGTTTCGAGGTATTCGCGCTGCTGCGGGGAGAGTTCGGTTGTTTCCAGAAGCTCGATGGTGCAGAAGATGCCGGTCATCGGAGTCCTGATTTCATGGCTCATGTTGGCCAGAAAGATACTTTTCGCCGCGTTGGCCCGCTCGGCCTCCTCCTTGGCTTCCTGCAACTCGCGCGTACGCTGCTCGACTTTTTTCTCCAAATCCTGATTAAGTTCGCGAACCTGGGTCTCCGCCTCCTTGATCCGGGTGATGTCAGTGAAGGTGAGGACGACCCCCTCCGTTGTGTCGTTTTCGGTACGAAAGGGAAGAATGCGTTTAAGCATCCACTTTCCATCGCGGGTGCGAACCTCTCTTTCCCTCGGCTCGCCCGTTTCCAGAACCTGCCTGACATGGTCCAGCATTTCTTCCTGATGCGACAGATGATAGGCGATATGATCGAGGGGGCGCCCCACATCCTGCGGCAGAAGCTTGAAAAATCGGGTGATGGCGGGGTTGAACTTGCGAATGCGCAGATCCTTGTCCAAGTAGACCGTGCCAGCTTCGATGCTGGTGAGCAGGTTTTCGTGGTCGCGATTGAGCTGCTGAAGATCCTTGTTCTTCTGCTCCAACTCGGCGTTGACGGTATAAAGCTCCTCGTTGACCGAGTGTAATTCCTCGTTGGTACTCTGAAGCTCTTCGTTGGCGGCCATGAGCTCTTCATTGGTGGCCTGCAGTTCCTCATTCGATGTCTGCAGCTCCTCGACGGTGGTCTGCAGGCTTTCCTTGGTGGTCAGCAGTTCCTGTTCGAGTTCGCTGATATGCTGCTGGACTTCTTCCGGGAGATCCTCGGGGCAGGGCAGGTTGTCTGAATCCGGTGAAGTCGGCAGTTTCTTCTGGGGCTTCTGCGGCGGACGCAAAGAGATAAAGTAATGACAGGAATATTTCTGCTGGTCAGGGAGGCATTCGACCTGCAGATCCATTTTCTTTTTAGTGCGCCCTTCGCTAACTTCAAGGTTTTTCAGCTCAATTGATTTCTGCGTTTTTGAGGCCCGGTGCAGGGCCGTAGCAAGGGGTGTTTTAAGGCTTGATGTCACCAGGGAAAGAATGTCGTTTTCAAAACGGCCTTCCGGTTGGTGGAGCAGTTCCGAGGTGTCCCCGAAGCAGTGAAGAATGCGATGCTGCTCGTCGACAAGCACGCCGCTTGGCATGAATTCCTTCAGAAGAAGGTCGTAGTCATGAAGAAGTCTGCGGTCGAAGTTGACGGTTGTTCTGGGTGGTGTGTACGACGGCATATTTGCGGAGATATTTTTCTGAGTGGGCTCGAAGCTGCCGTTAAAGGCAATTTTGAGATCCTTCGTTTTCTGAAAGATCTTGGCCGAACTGTCGATCGTTTCAAATTCTCCGGCCAGAGCGCCGAGTCCTTCACTGCTGCCGAGGAGCAGAAATCCGTTGCGCTTGAGGGAAAAGTGGAAAATCGACAGGACCTTGCGCTGAATCTCGGGTTTGAAGTAAATCAGCAGATTGCGGCAGCAGATCAGGTCGAGGCGGGTGAAGGGCGGATCACTGAACAGGTTGTGAGGCGCAAAGACAATCATCTTGCGCAGATCCGGGCGGATGCGGTAGCTGTCGCCGGACTCCTTCATGAAAAATCGGTTCAGACGCTGCTCCGAGACATTCTTCAGTCGCGGCGAATCATAGACCCCCTGGGAGGCGAATTCAAGCGATGACGCATGCACGTCCGTGGCGAAGATCGCAATATTGCCTTTGAAGTTGCTTTCCTGCGCTTTCTCCGCAAGCAGGATCGCCAGAGAATAAGCCTCTTCGCCGGTGGCGCAGCCGGCGGTCCAGATGCGCAGGTCTTCATCGTCCCGCCGGTTTTCGAAAATGCGGGGGAGTACATTTTTTTCCAGCTGCTTGAAAATCTTCGGGTCGCGGAAGAACTCCGTCACACCGATCAGCAGATCTCGGTAAAGATGGTCAAGTTCTTTGGGGTCGTTGGCCAGAAGCGCCGCGTATTCATTAGGGGTGGCCGTGTTGGAGAATTCCATGCGGCGCTGAATGCGCCTGTCCACTGTCGGGGGTTTGTACTTGGAGAAATCCAGATCGTAATGGCTGCGCAGCAAGGCGAAAATGGAGTGGTATTCGCCGTGTTCGTCCTCTCCCAGGTAATTTCGCAGAAACTCTTTTCTTTCGGGCTCCGGCAGTGCGGTGAATTCCAGCAGGGCATTGGGCATTTCCTCGGGAGACAGCATCAGGTCGCAGGCCCCGGTGGCAATGGCGCTGCGCGGCATGCCGTCGAATTGAGCTGAATCGATGGATTGGACCATGACCAGCCCTCCCGCGCGCTTGACCGCCTGAATGCCCCGCGATCCGTCGCTGCCGGTACCGGACAGGATGACGGCGACAGTGTTTGGGCCCCTGTCTTCGGCGAGGGACTGCAGAAAGATATCGATGGGAAGGTCGGTATGCGAGGCGTCGGTGCGTTTTGTAGTGTGCAGTTTCCCCTCGGAGATGGTCAGATGGGTCTGCGGTGTGATCAGGTAAATGTGGTTGGAATGCAGAACCATCCCGTTTTTGGCACGATGAATCGGCATCGAAGTGTTGCGGGCCAGCAGGTCGTCCATCATGCTTTTGAAGTCGGGCGACAGGTGTTGAATAACCACAAACGCCATGTCGGTGTCGGCCGGCATGTGGTCGAAAAACTTCTGCAGGGCGGAGAGCCCCCCGGCCGAGGCGCCCAGACCGACAATAAGGCGAGGTTGTTTTGATTTTGCGGGAGTCTGGGGGGACTGCGGAAAGTGGCCACTTTCTGGGGTCTCTGTCATGTTTACCTTGCTCACTGCGTCACGGGGAAATCAAATAGGCATCTATCAGGGAATTCAATTGACGTTGAATTTTAGCCGATAAGAGAAGCAATGTCGATTTCTGAAATGGCATTAACAGAGAGAAATAATTTTACAGACCCCCGGATTATTATTTTCTTAATAATTTAAGCTACTTATTGTGGAGAGAAGAAAAAGTCATCTGCCTGCTGTTGATTTTGTCCGTATACGGAGATCAGGCTCTGATGTTTCTCTCCCATTAAATTGCCTCTGCCTTTTTGGTTGTCGCGGTGAAAACCGACCGGTCCGAATCGACCTCTCCGTCTCTGAGCGATATTGTGCGCTGGAAGTATTGAGTGTTCTCCTGGTTATGAGTGACCATCACGATGGTCTGCCCTTCCTGGTTGAGATGGGCCAGCAGGTCCATGATTCCCTGGCTGGTCGCTGAATCGAGGCTTCCGGTGGGTTCGTCGGCCAGAATCAGCGGCGGTTCATTGACCAGGGCCCGTGCAATGGCGACGCGCTCCTGCTCCCCGCCGGAGAGCTGACTGGGCAGGTGGGTGGCGCGGTGTTCGAGACCGACTTTGACCAGCACTTCCCGGGCGCGAGCCCGCTTTTGAGAGGTGGGCATGCGCTTGATAGCCAACGGGAGCATGACGTTTTCCAAGGCGCTGAGGTAGGGCACCAGGTTGAACGACTGGAAAACGAAGCCGAGATATTCGCGCCTGAAATCGGCGAGCTTTTCACCGCCGAGAGCATGAATATCGATGCCGTCGATGACGACGCGCCCTTCGCTGGGGCCGCACAGTCCGCCAAGGATGGAAAGAAATGTGCTCTTCCCTGACCCCGAGGGGCCCATGACGCCAAGAAAGGTTCCTTCCGATACACTGAGGTCGACGCCGCGCAGCGCCTGCACACAGTCGCTGCCGTTCTGGAAATTGCGGGTCAGATTTTCGATTTCGATAAATGCCATGGGTCTCGATTCCTGTTCTCCCAAGGTTGAAAAACGTTGTGAAGCTAAAGCGCGCGCAGCGCTTCGGTAGGCTCCATGCGGCTGGCATGCAGGGCCGGATAGATCGAGGCCAGAGAGCCGACCGCAACTGCCAGCAGCAAAGCGCCGCCAAGCAGCAGCGGGTTGAACGCCAGATGCGGATGCTCTTCGGCCAGGAAAGGCAGGGTGGCCCAGGTGGCGGCCATGCCGGCCAGGTAGCCGAGGGCTCCGGCGATGAAGCTGACCGCAATCGCTTCCGTCATGATCAGGTTCATCACGTGGGTGCGGCGGAAACCCAGCGCGCGAAAGATGCCGATTTCGCGGGTACGCTCATTGACCGAGCCCATCATGGTGACGAACACGATCAGGGCGCCGATAAAGACCACCACGGCGGCAATGCTCAAGGAAAAGATCCGAAACTGCTCAAGGGCATGCATGCGCGATTTGACCACCTGCTGCAGGGCGGTGACGCGGGTGGCGGGCAGAGCCGCGGAGAGCTGCTGCACCAGGTCCTCAATCGGGCAGTCGGCGCACAAGGCAGCGATCTCAACCAGGCTCACCACGCCCTCGCGCCCCAGGAGACTCTGAACCCTGGGCAGAGCGGCTATCAGCAGGCGATCGTCCTGCGATCCCGTCGGCTGCAGGATTCCCGTCACGGTGAACATCTGTCCGGCGATTTCTACTTCATCGCCCAGGTTGAGTTGCAGGGCTTCGGCGACGGCGCTGCCGGCCACCAGTTCATCGGTCTCAGTCAGCGCGCGGCCATCGATGGTCCACCACTTTTTCAGGTTGAACTCGATTTCTGGATCGACGCCCATCATCACCACGCGGCGATCGCTTATTTCTACCGCACCGACGATCTTGGGGGCCACTGCTGCGATATTGCGGGCGTTGGGAATCGTGCGGATGCGCTCCAGTTCATCCATGCGGATGGGGTCCGGTTCGACCGTGACCCCGGCGACATTGACGCCGCCGTAGGACAGGGAGAGGTCGTCGCTGACCGGGGTGACCAAAATGTTCGCGCCAAAGCTGTCGATTTTGTGTTCCGCCTCCATGGTCAGCGCCTCGGATAACGAGATCAGGGTGACGACGGTGGCGATCCCAACCAGCAGCCCCATCACCAGGAAGGCGAGACGCGCTTTGCGGCGGCGCAGATTGTTCAGGGCGATCGTATGCAGATTCATAATTCGGGAACCCTTTAATTTTCGTTTGCGGGGAAATATCTCGCGCCTGCAGCAAGATCATCGGCCGCGATGATCAGAGTGCCGTTGCTGACCCGCCGATCGATCGGTGCCGGATTGCAGCCGCCTTTGACTTCGTTGATGCGATCGGAGGAAAACTTCTGCCCGCAGTTTCTGCACACCATGACGTCGCCCTCCTGATAATATCCCATCTTTTCGCGGTAGCAGACATCGCAGGCATCAAACGCCGTCCGAATCACGCCGTCATGACTGCGCAGAACAAAAAAGTCGACGGGACCGGTTGCTGCGCGGTAACTGAAAAAATGGGCCTTGCCATCATCGATTGCACTGACCGGGATCTCAACTCGTCCGCTCTTGGCCTGTACCTCGGGAAACCCCGCGCGCTTTTCGCCAAAGTAGGACAATCCGCCGACAATCGCAGCCACAGCGACCATCAGCGTTACCACGACATAGACGATGAGTTGTGAACTTTTGAGAGTTTTTGCGTCGTCGTTGCTGAATTGTTCTTTCTTTTCGTTTCGATTGGTCATTTTTTCATCTCCAACTTCAATAGGGGCTCAAAAGCGGGGCTGCAGAATTCCGGGCGGCCAAACTTTGTGTGGTAGGCACGTTTTTTATGAACTGGTTAAAAGAAATATCAGTTTTTGTGCCAAGTTCAGTTTCAGTGCAACTATTTGAAAATAATAGGTTTCTATCGAAGGTGGAGGAAGCGCAGGTGTAGGATATTCTTAGGTGGGTGTGGAATATTGCACATTCAGGGGCAGACGGAACGCGCCGAAAGAAATAAAGGGAGCGGTGCGTCCCGCCTGCGGGTTCATAATCAGCGGGTGGTGTGACGGTTAAGCAATTCCAGTATCTCGGGCTTGCTTTCGACAGGGGTGATCACCTTGATCTCGAGCTTTTCCTCGTCGACATAGAACTTGTCCTGGGGAATTCCTGCTCCAAGGAGATCATTAACTGCATTGTGCATGGCTTCTTTCGAGGCATAATCGACCGTTACAGTTTCATTCATGGTCTGTCTCCTTTCTGCATTTGTTGTTTTGCTGGATTTCCCAGCTGGATACGCGTCGTAAAGCGCGTGTCGGGTGGTAAAAAATTCGCTATAGAGATATTGAAGGCGCTGTTTTTTCGACTTTTTTTATTTTATCAGGTTCTGTGCAGTGTCAAGGAAAGCGCGTCAGCGCAGTCTTGACCCCTGGGGAGAGGACAAGGTAGGCTGATCTGCAAAGAAAGGAGTTCAATATAAATGAATAGACCGTTGAAGATTGTGGTTCTGACCTCCCTTGGAGTTGCCGGCGGTGCATTGCTCGGCTATCTGGGGCAATGCGCCGGCAGCACCTGAGGCACTCTTGCGAGTCCCTGGTCAGGGGCCTTATTTGGCGCAATTGTCGGGTTTGTTTTTGGTGTGCTCCCGAATGAGAAGACGCCGGATCGATAAATCCCCAGGTCTGCCATGTCTAGAGCTTTCTTTTTAAGCGAAGATTGCTAGCGGCTGCCTCCGACTTTTTGGGCCAGTTTTTTTGCTGAATCCAAAAGTTTTTCGGAATTTTCAAGCCCCTCCACGAAGCGGGCAGGAATGCCGGTGAGCCCTGTTTGTGCTCCCACGAGCGCGCCGGTCAAAATGGCACGGGCCTGGTTCTGCCCTCCGCCATTTACGGCGTGTAACACTGCTTTTTCGAAATCGTCATGAAAGCGGGCGGCAAGATAATAGGCTGCCGGCAGTTGGTGATAGATGGCACAGGGCATGCCATAGACGATTGAGACTTTCCACGCCGGTTCAATGTGAATATCCGGATCGACTGCCGCTGCGGCCATGTAAGAAGGGGTGAGCAGGGCATCCGGAGAGGCGAAACGTCCGGCCCTGGGCGGATCCGGGTCTTGCGCGCGGGGAGGCGCAAGTTTGGGGCGGGTCACGGCATGGAAGGGAAGTTCTCCTTTGCTGACAAGCTCCATCAATTTTCCGGACAAATTCTGATCAAAGGATTGCCCCTGCACCAGCAGGCCGAGCACGGCACCGTAGGCGACGGTCATGGAAACTACGGTCTCATCAGTTTGTGTCAGGATGGTGTTGCTCGTGACAGATTCCGCCAGCTTTCCCGGATGATGCGTATAACGTACCGCAATTGCAAGGGTCCGTTCAATGGCTTCGGTGGTATCGGCGTGGCCGCCAATCTGCCCCCATGGCTGTTTGTGCTTGACCCGCTTTCGCCAGGCATCCCGTATGGACTGACTGGTATATTCGCCAGGTCCGCTGACGGGGTTGCCGTCAAGAAGCGGAAACAGTTCTTCGTCCATCCGCCGACAGAAATCGTTTTCCTCGTAGCCGCCGCATTCCACCAGCGAGCGCAGGGTCAGTGACAGAATGAACCCGGCTTGAGAGAGCTGGCCGGCTTTCAGCCCGGAGTGATAACGGCCAGGGCGCGGGTCGGTGTAATCGCTGATCCAGCCGCCGTAGTCACGGCGCATCTCTTCCAGGTCGTAGTACCAGTGCGGCCCGAGCCCCAGCGCATCGCCTATAAAGGCACCCATGATGGCTCCGGCAGCACGGTCTTCGGTCGTCGTCCCAGGCATCTCATTTCTCCCTGATATTCTATCGTCTCATTGTTAAAAATTCCGTCTCGTGAAATTTAATTCTATCTCAAGCGTCTTCTCTTGAAAGCTAAGGGACCTCTTTTCTATCAAATTGCCCTCAATCTTTTATTTGTGCTAGACATAATGGCGAAATAAGAGTCTTTCTTCTTTTTTCGGTTGCGAACTCTGCACACCGATCAGGTGATCTCTTTCTGACAGGAGGGACTGATATGCCAAGTCCAGTTTTTCTGGCCGACCTGCGCGCCGGCCATCGTGAGAACCTGCTCGACAAGATTGAACGTCTGCTTGCGGATGGGGGGCTGAATGAAATCGTCGCGCACGATGATCTGGTCGCGGTGAAGGTTCATTTCGGCGAACGCGGCGGACACGGTTATGTGCGCCCTGTTTTTCTGCGCCGGGTGGTAGAATGTATCAGGGCCGCCGGCGGCAAGCCTTTTCTGACCGATTCGAGCACCCTCTACCCGGGGGAGCGCAAGGAGGCGGTTTCCGCCCTGTCCTGCGGCATCGAAAACGGTTTCGCCTACGCTGTCGTCGGTGCCCCCCTGATCATGTGCGACGGGCTGCGCGGACATTCGGCGCGGCGCGTGCCGGTCAGCGGCGAGTTGCTCTCGTCTGTCGACATCGCGTTGGGGATTCTCGAAGCGGACGCCCAGGTGACCGTCTCCCATTTCAAAGGTCATGACCTGACCGGTTTCGGCGGCGCCATCAAGAATCTCGCCATGGGCTGTTCAAGCCGCGAAGGCAAACTCGAGCAGCACTCCAATGTGGCCCCCGAAGTGGCGGAGAAGTACTGCACCGCCTGCGGCGCCTGCTACAAGGCGTGCGTGCATGACGCGGTGGCCATCATCGAAAGGACGGCTGTCATCGATGCGGAAAAATGTGCCGGCTGCGGTCGCTGCATCACCGTCTGTCCGGAGAAGGCGATCAAAATCCAGTGGAACGAAGAAGCGCCCCTGGTGATGAAGAAAATGGCCGAGTATGCCAAGGGGGCGGTGGAAGGAAAATCCGGCAAATCCATTTATCTGAGCTTCGTGACCGATGTTTCGCCTTCATGCGACTGTTATGGACACTCCGATGCGCCCATCGTCCCCGATATCGGCATTCTCGTTTCCAGAGATCCCGTCGCCATCGATCAGGCCGCTGTCGACCTGGTCAACCAGGCCACCGGAATCCCCGGCACAGCGCTTCAGACCGGACACGCACCCGGCGGCGACAAATTCCGCGGCATGCACCCGCAGATCGATTATGAAGTGACCCTGGAGCATGCCGAGAAGATGGGACTGGGTTCGCGCAGCTACGAGCTGGTGCGACTGGAGCCGAAAGGCAAGGGGTGGTAGTGACGGAGTTGTAGGTTGCGGCAGAAACGAAAAAAGGGTTAGCCGAAAAATCGGCTAACCCTTTGATTTTGTTTGCCCAGCGGAGCTGGCAAACCCGGCCTGTTGAAAGAAACAGGCGTCGCCCCGATCAGGGGGAAGACAATCCGAATCGCAAGGGCGTTGCTGGCAACGGCAGGGTCTGAAGGAAGCGATAGGAAGTGAGCTGCACATAGCGCAAGCGAACCTGATTCGGTGTTGCGGGAGGGTAAGCGTGCAAAATAGCGCAAAGCCCGATACCTGATCAAACCCCGTAGCGTGATTGAGGATGCGGTAGCTTACAGGGAGCCGGAAGGTAACTGGGGAAGCCTCGTATCGTCCCGATAGGCTTGGTCAACGTATCGGGTAAAGAAGGCACAAGAGGAGACTCAAGGCAATCTAACGCGGTGCGAGGTGGCAGATGATTCCGTAGTAGTGACAAAGTCCCGGCCTGAGAAAGCTGGTAACAGACTGGAGGAGAAAACCGGGATGACCTGTTGCATGCGTCAGCAGGGACTGGTGAGCGCCAAAAGCCTCATCAGGGTGCGAAGGGATGACGTTCATTCGAGGTTTCCATAGGCGCGGCGGTAAGGCACAGCGTTTTGAACAGAAAATTGCCTGACGAGGCAAGGTCCGATGGAAGCGGTTAAAGATATTTTTTTTTTTTCTGCGCCATCGAACCGTTTGTGCGATGCTCTGCAAGACAGTCGTTCCATATTGCCCGTAAGGGATAGAAAAGAGCGATGATGCAGGGATAATGCGAAAACCTGTGACGACCGGCGAAGAGGGAAACGCAGGAAAGGGAAGATGGGAAGAATCTACTACAGTCTCTATGACCGCATGCTTCACAGACAGCGACTGGAGCAGGCCTTTGCCAAGGTCAAATCGAATCGAGGCGCAGCCGGAATAGATGGCCAGAGCGTCAACGATTTTGCCGCGCATCTGCCACAAGAGATCGACCGTCTTCTCCATGAACTCAGGGACAAGAGCTATCGGCCCCAGCCAGTGCGGCGGGTGGAAATACCCAAGCCGGACGGCAGCATCCGCAAGCTCGGCATCCCGACGGTTCGCGACCGTGTTGTCCAGCAAACCCTGCTGGACATCCTACAGCCGATTTTTGATCCTCACTTTCACCCGTCAAGCTACGGCTACCGCCCCGGCCGCAGTTGCCACCAGGCGATCGCCAAAGCCAGCCTGTTTATCAGGCGGTATCGGCGGCGCTGGGTGGTGGACATGGATCTGTCGAAGTGCTTCGACACTCTGAACCATGACCTGATCATCCAGCAGTTTCGCCGCCGGGTGACGGATGGAAGTATTCTGGGATTAATACGGCTGTTTCTGCAAAGCGGGATCATGACAGCAGACGGATGGCAGGAAAGCAGACTGGGCAGCCCGCAAGGCGGAGTCATCAGTCCGCTCATCGCCAACGTCTATCTCGATGCCTTCGATCAACACATGAAAAGTCGAGGACATCGCATCGTGCGTTATGCGGACGATATCCTGATCCTGTGCGGATCAAAGAAAGGGGCACAAAATGCCCTGGCGGTAGCTCGCAATATCCTGGAAGGGGATTTGTGTCTGCAGGTCAACGAACAGAAGAGCCGAATTGTCCATAGCCGAGCCGGCGTCAGCTATCTTGGTGTGATCATCGAGAGCCGCTACACCCGCATCGGCAGTGACAAGGTTGAACAGTTCAAAGACACGGTCAGACGCATTACCCGGCGTAACTCTCCGGTCAATCTAGAACAGGTGATTAACGACCTGAATCCGGTTCTGCGGGGTTTCGCAAATTATTTCCGGGTAGCGCACTGCCGCATTCAGTTTCGAGATCTGGCACGTTGGGTGCGCAGACGCCTGCGAGCCAAGCAACTGGCGTTGTGGAAGAAGCCGCAACGGCTTCATCGCAGACTCCGGCAACTTGGTTATCAAGGTGAGTTCAAGGCAATCAAGATGCAATCGTGGCGAAATGCCGCAAGTCCCTTGGCTAACTATGCGATACCCAACAAATGGCTCGAAGAACTGGGACTATTTGATTTGAGCAGAGTGGAAACGGGTTACCTGCCTCAAAATTATTGAGAGAAGAATGAACAGGAGCCGTGTACGAGGCCCGTACGCACGGTTCTGTGAGAGGGATGAGGTGAGCATTGATCAGCTCACCTCACCCTACTCGATTTGTCCCTTCACGTCAGATCGCAAATTCCCCCAAAATCATAGAT
>NPIE01005981.1_pt3 | contig 49617 bp, 44 predicted proteins | sample 8637661 | NCBI WGS metagenome assembly NPIE01 (sample SAMN07420842, study PRJNA396082) | bioreactor metagenome | isolation source: sample BA12 brine-fed electro-methanogenic bioreactor BA | place: Japan: Kochi | collected 2016-12-09 | reverse complement strand
TTCTTTTTCTATTCCTCTCTCTGCAGCTATTTGATTTATAGCAGAGATAAATTCTGACATCATTGCCATCTTAATATTTCTCTCTTAATTTAAATATTAATAAACTGGTGTAAAACGAGTTGTTAAACTCATTTCTTGTCCTTAGTTATTATACACCTTTATGAGTGTTTACCAAAAAAAAGGTGAGAATAATATCCTCACCCTCATCTTTGTATAACTTTCAGGTTTAGTATAGCACAAATGTTAATGGAAAACCAATTAGAGCATTTTGAAGTTTAAAAATGTCTATTCTTCCCTCGTTTCTCCAAGTTCCTCCCACAGTTTCCTTTCCTTTTTACTTATCCTTGTGGGGATATCTACATCAACTCGGACATAGTGATCCCCTCTCTTACCCTCTTGATTTAATACAGGGCATCCCTTTTCTTTAAGTTTGAATATTGTTCCTGGCTGTGTACCCTTTGGGATCTTTAACTTAACTTCTTTAAATATTGTCTCCACCTCTATAGTCCCTCCTAGAACAGCAATATGAACTGGTATAGATTCCTGAGAATAGATATCGTTGCCTCTTCTTTCGAATTTGGCAGAGGCTTCAACCTCTATTTCAATATATAAATCGCCAGGAATTCCACCATTCCTACCAGCATTCCCTCCTCCCCTGAATCTGAGAATCATTCCATCATATGCACCTGCTGGGATTTTAATTGTAAGTTCTTCCTCTTTTTCTAAGACACCAGTTCCTTTACACTTAGGGCATGGATTCTCAACAACCTTTCCAGTTCCACCACAATTGGAACAGGTCGACATCACGGCCATCTGGCCTAGTATGGTATTTCTAACCTGCCTCTCCTGTCCTGTCCCTTTACAAACTGGACACTCTTTTGTCTTACCATCTTCACTCCCAGTTCCTTCACATTTGTCACATGGGATATCTCTCTTTATCTTAATCTTGTATTCACCACCCTTCATTGCCTCGTCAAAGCTTACCCTTACTCTGTACCTAATATCTGCTCCCACGTCTTCCTTTGGCCCACCTCTTCTACCACTCCCAGCACCTTGAGAGAAGTCAAAACCAAAACCTCCACCGAAATCTCCCCCACCTCCAAAGAAGGTGTTAAAAATATCTCCCATGTCAAAGGGTGCTCCCTGCTGAGTGTAACTGTAACCACCATTACCAGCGCCAGGATTGAAACCTGCTGTTCCCGCATGACCATACTGGTCATATGCAGATCTTTTACTCTCATCAGAAAGTGTTTCGTAGGCTTCTTGAACCTCCTTAAACTTCTCTTCTGCATCATCCCCTTTATTAACATCCGGATGATACTTCTTAACAAGCTTTCTGTAGGCCTTCTTTAATTCTTCCTTTGTAGCGTCTTTTTTAACTCCTAAGACTTCATAGTAATCTCTCTTGTCCATAACAGACTGATTTTAGCAAACTGTACGGATCTTTGCTACCCTATATTTCATCTCTAACCCTAAATCTGTTATATTAACGGTATATGGAAAATAGCTGGAATGTTTCTACACATAGTGAGAAAAAAGTAAAAAGGACAAGGATTATTGTATCTATTGTTTTAGCTACAACTGGCCTTATTATTGTCGCTAGTCAGGTAATCCCTCTGACAAAATCTTATGTCGAAGGAGTTGTCGAACAGAAGAGAACAGAAGTTAAGGTGGATCCAGTACCAGAGTCATACAAGAAATTCATTGAGGAGGAATTCGCCTATTACGATCCTGGACAGAGTTACTTTGCAAACTTATCTCAACAGGTTGGAGATATAGATATGGCCGGGAGATATTCTTACGATCCTCTAACTAAGACACAAAAGCTAATTGAGATTAACAAAGATTACACAAAGGATATGTATATCACAATTGACAGCGTGGGGATTGAAAGCATAAAGATTTCTTCAAACGTAGACAGTGAAAACGAGACTGTATATAACCAATATCTTAAGAGTGGAGTTGCACATTTCAGAGGGACACCTCTACCCGGAGATGGAGGGAATTCCTTTATCTATGGGCACAGTGCTGTTGAATCTTTCTTTAGTAGACACAAGGATTTGCCAGAGACAATATTTTCAAGACTAAATGATATAGATATTGGTCAAAAAATAGTTGTAAACAGAGATGATAACGTACTAGAATATACAGTAAGGAATAAGAAAATTGTTGAGCCAGACGACTTTACTATTTTACAACCGATACAGAGTAAAGAAACCATAACCTTAATGACCTGCTGGCCATTAGGGATAGGCTCCAAAAGGTTAATAGTAGTAGCAGAGAGAAGATAGCTAAGAAAGTTAGATTAATTAATAGGGAGATAAAATGGAAGACAAGCAGAAAAAGACCTTAATAATTGCAGGGATAGTAGTTGTAGTATTGCTAATAGCGACAGTAATCCTGTTTCTACTAAGAGGAGATACTGTAAATCCAGGCCAGAATCCAGGGCAACAAACTTCGGTTACCCTCACCTATTGGGGATTGTGGGAACCACCTTCTGTTATGCAACCATTAATAGATGAATTCGAGGCTGCAAACCCTGGGATTAACATAGAATATTCTCAACAGACTTTCTCTAACTACGAATCTAAACTCTTTACCAGACTTCAACAGGCAACTGGAGATGAGGAGCCTGCACCAGACATATTCAGGATACATAACACATGGACTCCAAAATATTATTCATATTTAGCACCAATGCCCGCAGACATCATGAGTGTCGAAGAATACCAACAGAACTTTTACCCAACAGCATTAAATGACTTCACTGCAAAGAATGGGAACATCTATGCAATTCCTTGGGAAATAGATGGGCTAATGGTTTTCTACAACAAGCAATTACTCGCAGAAGAAGGAGTAACTGAACCCCCAGAAGATTGGGATAGTTTCTTTGAATTAGCAAGAGAGTTAACTAAGAGAGATGCAAGTGGAAGAATTCTGCAGGCAGGGATTGCAATAGGGACTTCTAGGAATATTATGCACTCTGCTGAGATATTGGCATACATGCTAGCCTTAGAAAATATCTCCGTAATGGACCAGACTAGAACACAAATCTCATTGAATACACCAAGAGTACAAAGAGTTTTTGAGACATACACCAACTTCGCAAAAGGTGAAAGTGCACTATGGTCTCCTTCCTTGAGAAGTGATCTTGAAATGTTCTTCACTGAGGACCTTGCAATGATGATTGGACCAAGTTGGAGAGCCTTTGACATCATTCAGGCAGCACCAAGTGTCGAATTTGACACAGCTCCTTTACCTCAATTAATAGCGAATGAAGAGGATGTCTACTATGCCACCTACTGGGGAGATGCTGTAAATCGAACTAGTGCAAGTCCACTAGCCGCATGGAAGTTCGTAGATTTTCTTGCACAAAAGGGACAGCAGATGAAATTATATTCAAACGCTTCTCAAATAAGAGCGTTTGGTGAACCCTACTCTCTTGTCGAACTTAATAGTGAAATGGTAGGGAAACCATATGTGTCAGCAATAGCCCAAATGGCACCCAATATGAGAGCATTCCCTTGGGGAGATGAGACTATTGTAAATAGTACTATTAATACAGTAATAACAGACATCATTGAAAACCGAAGTGATGTAGATTCAGCATTAGAGGATGCAGAAGCTACAATAAATGCTACAATAGAACAGACAAATAGATAATAATTAAAACGGTAATTAAATGCGAGAAAAAAGTGCCCCAAAAAAACGTGCCCAGTTATCAATGATTTACCTCACATTCCTATTACTGTTGTCTATCCCTCTAACGATATTTGGTTTAACACAAGATGACTTTGACCTAAGAGAGAGAGCTTTTGAAGATTTGGAACTTAGTGAAGAACACCCCTGTCTGATATCTTTCCCAAACGTTAACCCCTATTCCCTCCAGGTTGGAGAGACCGTGACTGTTCAGGTAGATGCAAAATTGGAAGACAAAGCAATATCAGAATTAAGAGTAAAAGATGGAGATGAAAATCTCATTCATGAAGAGATATTTGCCAATTCCCCTATTGAAATAGCAACCTCATTTGCATATACACCCTTGAATGCCGGAGAAGCAGATTTAATAGGAGAGCTCACTCTTACAGAAGGAGGGAAAGTTAATTGTGAAATAACAAGCCCGTATGACATTCAGGGTCTGCAAATAATCCCCGAGAATAATGCCCCTGACTTCATAACCCTACCTTCTCAATCAATACCATCTCAGAACATCGTCACTAATGACACATATGAATACACTCTCGAGGCTCAAGACCCAGAAGGAGATAGAATTAACTACAGTTACTCATTCACACCTAGAGCAGACTGGCTTAACAAGACAATAATAGATGACGGTTCCTCTGGAAGATTAACAATCAAATTCAGCGGGAGAGCAGATAAGCCTGCAAGTTACTTAGCAAACATTTTCATCCACGATGGTTATAGTAAGAACCTTAGTGCTCAATCTTGGGTTATTAACGTCAGCCCAGGGGAAAACGATATTCCCGTTGTAACTATTACTGAACCAGCAGAGAGCCTGAGACTAGACAAGGGAACCACCTTTAAATCCTCATGGGAAGCCACAGACAGAAACTTTATTGAAAAATACGAGCTATTCATTACAAGAAACATCACGGATGAAGATCTATGGATACCAATAGATAAAGATATCCCCTATGACACAAATTCTTACAATGTAGAAACTTCAGACCTAACAACAGGGACATATAAATTGGTTGCACAAGCTATAGACAACCAAACCCCTCCAGGAATAGGTAGAGACATATCTTCAGAGATCGTAATAAGTGCTACTGGAGAGGCCCCAATTGAAGAACCAGAGGACGAGAAAGATGACGAAGTTATTCTTTCTGAACCCCAGGTTATTAACATGTCCCCTATGAGTACAGATCAAATAACAAATAACAGAGTCACAATAAGAGCGACCCTGGTGGCAGGGACAGATGCAACAATAAACGAAGAGACCATTATGTTTAAACTAGATAACGTTGACTATTCAGACCAGGTTAAAATAAATAGAATCTCAGACGAAGAATACACAATAATTTACCAGCCTCAACAAGATTTAGAAGCTGGGCTACACAAGGCAGAAGTAATATTTGCAGATTCTAGAGAATCCGACATTAACAAATCCTGGGACTTTACAATACAAGCATTAGAGACAGAGGACGACTCTACATATAACATCTTTGGATATGAAATTGGAAGAAATGTTGTAAGGGTAATCGCCATCGGAGTTGTAACCGTGATACTCGCAATCGTAGCTCCTTTTATCATCTTCTCCATCTGGAAAGGAGACAAAACAAAAGATGATTCTACAATCTATGCTAACTCTAAACTTCCTCCTTCAATCCCTACAGACAACACAGAATATACTCCAGTAGAAAAAGACTTTGGCGTTAAGGAGATGGTAGAGACAGATCCAGAACCAGTGGAGAACACCGAAGAAGACCTCTGGGACAAATACTCCGCACCAAAACCTCAAGAGGAAGACTCCAACATAGAAGAAGAGGCTGAAGTCAAAGTAGAGCCACTTGAAGTAGAACAAACAAATGAACCAGCAAACGAGACACCAGAAGAAGAAGTAGAAGTTAAAGTTGAAGAGGCACCTGAAACTCCAAAAGAGCAAGAGCCTACTCCACCCCCACCCCCACCCCCACCTCCTCCTTCAGAAATTCCAGAGCAAGTTCCAACGACTGTTCCTGAAAACGAGGTTACGGAACCTACACAAAACGAGACACCAAAAGAACCAACAGAACCTCCAAAAGAAGCTGAAGAGACTCCTCCTGCTATCCCTGAACCAGAAATTCCCGAGATATCTGAACTACAAAAATTGTCTGAACAACTACAAAAGATAAGGGAACAAGAAAAGCAGGAAAGCGACAATAACCAAAACTCTCAGGAGTAAAATTAGTAGTTAAAGATACCAGAAGTTGTTATAATCATCTCTATGAAAGATTTAAAATACAACGAAATTAGAAAAAAATATCTAGACTTTTTTAAAAAGAAAGGTCATGCAGAAATCCCAAGTGCCCCACTCGTTCCAGAGAATGACCCCTCTGTCCTTTTTGTTAACGCAGGGATGTTCCCCTTAGTTCCATTTTTAATGGGAGAAAAACATCCAAAAGGAACAAGATTAACAAATGCTCAGAGATGCATAAGAACCGGAGACATAGACGAGGTAGGAAACAATTTCCACTGCACCTCCTTTGAAATGCTTGGCAATTGGTCCCTAAATGACTACTTCAAGGAAGAAGCTATTAGATACACCCTAGAATTTTTTGTTGAGGAGTTAGGATTAGATATAAATAATATTTATGCTTCTGTTTTTGGAGGAGAAGATGGTATCCCAGAGGACGAGGTCTCTATATCTATATGGAAAAAGCTCTTCAAAGAATACGGAATCGATGCAGAAGTCGGAAAAGGAGAAAGAATCCAAAAGTTTGGGAAAAAAGAAAACTGGTGGGGTTTAGATTCTGGAGGACCTTGTGGCCCAGATTCTGAAATCTTCTACGACACTGGAAAAGAAAAATGCCAGGAAGATTGCAATGTAAGTTGTAACTGTGGGAAATATATAGAGATTGGAAACAATGTCTTCATGGAGTACCTCAAAGAGGGAGAGGACCTCAAACCCCTAGGAAGACACAATGTTGACTTTGGAGGAGGCCTAGAGAGGCTCACAGCCCTTATACAGGGCGCAAACAGTGTGTATGAGATAGACATATACAAACCAATATTAGAAAAGATCCAAGAGATTACAAACAAAGACATTCTGCCAGGACAAGATTCTGATGACATATTGAGATCCCAAAGAATAATAGTCGACCACATCAAGGCTGCCACCTGGATAGTAATGGATGGCGTTGTGCCTTCAAGCAACCAACAGGGATACATTCTAAGAAGATTAATTAGAAGAGCAGTAAGACATGCTAAGAAATTAAATATTGCTGAGACATTCACTAGAGAAATAGCAGAGGTGGCAATTGACCAATTCTCCCCCATTTACCCAGAGCTTAATGAAAAGAAAGAAGAAATCTTAAAAATAATCGAGGAAGAAGAAATAAAGTTTAACAACACCTTAGAGAATGGCCTTAAGGAATTAGAGAACCTTCTCGGACAGAAAAGACAAATAAACGGGGAAGATGCATTCAAGCTATACGAGACATATGGACTACCCTTAGAGGTTACAGAAGAGATTCTTGCAGAGAAGAATGTCACTTTGGAAAACAGAGACAGTTTCTTTTCTGCTCAGAAGGAACACCAAGAAAAATCTAGAAGCGCTTCCAAAGGACTCTTTAAGGGGGGACTCGCCGACACCTCCGAAGTTTCTGTGAGGTATCACACTGCAACACATCTACTCCTTGCTTCTTTAAGAAAAGTCTTGGGAGAACACGTTCACCAAAAAGGTAGTAACATAACACCAGAAAGATTGAGATTGGACTTTCCTAATGAATCAAAACTAACACCAGAGGAATTGAAACAGGTTGAAGATTTAGTTAATTCCGCTATCGACCAAGAACTTTATGTAACCTTTGAAGAACACCCTAAGGAGGAGGCTCTTAAAATAATAGAGAGACATTCTTCCACAAGCTCCTTTGAAGAGAAATATCCCGACATTGTGAAAGTCTATTATGTCGGAGATAAACAATCCCCCTTCTCCGTTGAACTTTGCAACGGACCTCATGTTAGCAACACAAAAGAGTTAGGAAAGTTTAAGATTGTTAAACAGGAGAATATCGGGGCTGGTGTAAAAAGAATTAAAGCTATATTAGAATAGTTATACAGTTATTATGTACCCTATACTAGCCATAGATTATGGAGAGAAAAATTTTGGTCTGGCAATCTCTGATTCAAAGGGGATTGTAGCATCTCCTCTAGAAGTCGTTTCAATAACAAAAAACAGGAATCTCCAGACAGTTATACAAGAGATTGTAAAAATAGCTCAAGAAAACAGAGCTAAGAGAATCCTTGTCGGAAAGCCACAATCATTCACGGTTGAGCAGAAAAAAACTGAAGAGAAAATAGAGAACTTTATTGAACTATTAGGAAAAGCTACAGATATAGAAATAATCACATGGGACGAGAGCTTTTCTACAACGAGTGCACAAAATATGCTAACATCTTTGGGACAAAACAGTAGAAGCTCAAGAGGTAAAATTGACAAAATCGCGGCTACTGTTTTCTTACAAGAATTCTTAAATTCAAAAAAATAAAAGAGATGAGGGTAGAAAAAAGAGAATCCAAAACTTCTGGAAAAAGATTGTTCCTGTTTTTTTTAATCCTTATTGGTATTGGGATTGCCTTGGTGGTTACAGACTATAAAAGAAACCTGTCTGTCCCTAACAGCTCTAGTGATGAAAAAGTTAGGATCGAGATAACAGAGGGTGAGAGCGTAACCGACATTCTACAGAATCTCCTAGAGGAAGATCTAATTACACAAAAAAACTATTACTATGCAAAGGCATATCTTAGACTTAATGACCTAGGAGCAAGTTTGCAGGCAGGTGTTTACAACCTTCCTAAAAATCTAACCATTGTAGAGCTATTGGAAACCTTACAGTACGGAAGAAACGAAGAAGTTTGGGTAACCATACCAGAGGGTTTAAGAAAAGATGAAATAGCAGAATTGGTAAACAGTGAGTTAGCAAGTGAAAACTTCTCTTCTGAAAAATTCCTTGCTCTTACAAATGATCCTACCTTCATACAGACACTAGAACTCGGAGTTGAGACAGACAATCTAGAAGGCTTCCTCTTCCCAGACAAATATGCCTTCCCTGCTGAAATAGAGACAGAGGCAGTAATTGCAAAATTAGTAGAAAACTTTAAGACAAAAGTTACTAGAGAGTACACATATGAAGATATAATCCTCGCTAGTATCGTTGAAAGAGAGGGCTACAATGGTAATGACAGACCGATAATAGCAGGAATAATTCTGAAGAGGTTTGAAGAAGGATGGTTACTGCAGACCGATGCAACTTTGCTTTACCCTCTTAAAGATTGGAAACACCCAATAACACAGGAAGTAAAAGAAGATAACAATCCTTACAACACATACAAGAACATTGGACTTCCCCCTACCCCAATTTGTAATCCAGGATTACAATCAATTGAGGCTGTATGGAATCCAACCGAGACAAACTACTACTATTATATCCATGACAAAGATGGGAACCCTCATTACGCTGAGACTTTAGACAAACATAATGAGAATGTTAATCAATACCTAAGGTAATAATCTGCTCAAATGACCATAGATATAGACCTAAAAGACACCAACTTAGATATCCCTAAAAAATCTAGGGCAAAATTAAAAAAGGAAAAAAGAGAGAAACTTCCGAACAGTATAACTACTCCAAATAAAAGTAAAAAGAAAAAAATCATAATCCTAATTGTAGTTGTCCTTGTTCTACTCGGTCTAGGTTTCCTAGTCTACAAAGGATACATATTCTCACACGACTTTGGCTTCAGATTTAGACCCGAAGAGCTACTGGTAAGAGAGGAGAAAAGCTTAAAGAAAGATCCAACAGGGAAATTCACCAATGTTTTACTAGTAGGCCTGGATACAAGAGAAAACACAGGTTTACTAAACACAGATACAATAATAATGGCCTCCTATAACTATAACACTAATAATATAACCCTACTCTCAATTCCAAGGGACTTCCACGTAGAAATCGAGGAAGGAGTAAGTTGGTATGTAAGAATAAACAGCATATATAATGCCGCCGAACAGGAAGAAGAAGGAGCGGGGATAATAGCTCTACAAGACACTGTAGAGAGAGTTACAGGGCAAGAGATTCAGTATTATGCAATGGTAGACTTTAAAGCTTTTGTGGAAATAATAGACACCCTAGGAGGTGTAGATGTAAATGTAGAAAACAGTTTTACAGATTATTTGTATCCCCTAGGAGATGGCTACCAAACAGTATCATTCGAAGCTGGCCCACAAACAATGGATGGGGAGACAGCACTAATATATTCAAGATCTAGACATTCTCTTCAGAATAACGAAGGGAGCGATTTTGCAAGAGCAAAGAGACAACAGAAAGTAATAATCGCACTTAAAGATAAATTACTCTCCTCAGAGTCTCTCACCAATCCCAAAACTTTATTAGGAATCCTCTCCTCTATAGATGGGAATATAAGAGTTTCAGAATTCTCTACAAATGACATAGAGGCTGGCTTAGAACTTTCGAAAGAATTTAATGAGAACTCTGGAAAGAGCTATTCATTCGTCCTAGATACATCTGTTGGCAATTATTCTCTAGTTGAAAAGAAACCTATGGAGAGCGGAGCATATGCAATTGGTCCTAAAATAGCACTAGGAGACTATTCAGATATAAATGATTTTGTCCGTCTAATAATGAATACTCCAGCCCTCTATGAAGAGAAAGCAAAAGTTCTAATATACGACACCGGTGCAGGATACCAAGAAGTTCTCGCACTAACAGAACAACTAAACGAGGACTACCCGTACCTAGATGTTACCTTTGCAGGGACCCTAAGAGCAGACAAGGAGGAGATAATAGTCTACTCTCACGGAGAGGGAGAAAACAATAATACTGTTAAAGAGCTTTCTAAATATTTAGAAACTGACTTAAAAACTCAACCAGAATACATTACAACAAACCTGAATGGTGAAGATGTTACAATATTAATAGGAAGTAACATTGTAACTGAGGAGGAATAATGGAATACAAACTTTACCATGGGAATTCAACTTACCTCTCCCTAGAGGAAGTTCACTCACATCTAAACAAGCTTAAAGAAGAAAACCCAACAGTTAGCGTAGATATACTAGAAGCAGACTCTAAAGCTCCTAGGGAAATCGTCGACTTTCTAACTTCTCCCTCACTCTTCTCTACAAAAAGAATGATTTTAATAAAACGATTATATAGAAATAAAGAAAAAGCCATATTAACAGAAGCTCTCGTAGAAATCCTAGAAGAAGGGAAAAATGATGACCACATAATAATATGGGAAGACCAAAAAATAAGATCGAATACCAAATATTACAAATTTTTCAAAGAGAAAAAGGCTGTAGAAGAATTGAATGAACTAAATAAAAGAACTTTTTTCACTTGGCTAAGAAAAGAGCTCGAAAAACACGACCTTAAAATAGACCAGACCGTTATAAAGAAGCTCGCAGAGAGAACAAATTATGATCCCGAAAGATGTAAGAACGAGATAGAGAAATTCAAACTACATAATCAAGATAGAATAATCAGAGAGGAAGATATAGAAGAGCTTACTGCTGACACCCTAGAAGAAGAGATATGGGATCTAACAGATGCCATAAATATCCAAGATAAAGAGAGAAGTATTACAATACTAGAAAGATTAACTTCACAGGGGGCAGATGCAAACTATATCCTCTCAATGCTAGCAAGAAATCTAAGATTACTTTATTTAACTAAAACCCTAGATGAAGAAGGGAAAGGATACAGAGAAATCTCCTCTGCCTTAAAAATCCCTCCATTCACAACTCCCTCTCTAATAAAAGCTTCAAAACAATATTCTGAAGAGAAAATAAAACTACTCTACTCTAAACTCTCTAACCTAGATTACCAAATTAAAACAGGCAAGATTGAGCCTAATCTCGGCCTTACATTAATTTGCCCTTTCCTCTAAGAGGTTATTCCCCCTCTACAAAGAAGTTTCCTAATGTTTTGAGTTGACACTCTCCCCTCATTAAACTAAACTTTAGGGAAGGATAAGTTTTTACTGCCCTTAATGGAAGAAGTCAGAAGAGTTTCCACCACAAGTGAAAAGAAAAAGAGTACAACCCTATTAATCATAATTGCTGCTATTTTAGGTATAGGACTTATTATTTCGGCAGTTTATTTTTATACCCTAGATGAACCAGAAGACGAGCAGGTTATTACAGATACAACCTGTGGATGTTATTACATTGATCCAGAAGTAGTCTCCGAATGTGGAGATACCAGAAGAGGATTCTCCTTTGAACTAAATACCGTTCCTAGTAACCAGACTTGTACTGCACCTTGTTCCGTTGACAAGCTCTCAACAAACTTACTAAACAGCACAACCCAACAAGATCTTTATCAAGTATGTCCCATACAAGTAATACAAGATAGTAGATGTACAGAGATGACCATAAAGGATAGTGCGGGAAAGATCGTTACAGGGAAAATCCCTGTGGATGAGCAAGAGTTAACCATTGAGGCCAAATTCGATGCCGTTTATACAGATCACAAATTTGTAATCAATAACCAAGAAGTAGAACCTGATTCAATATCACCAGACTCCTTAACCATAACGAAGACATATACAGAATTAGACACCTCTACTCTAAATATCTTTGCGACAGCATCAGATACCAGTGCTAATCAAATAAACTCCCCTATTTGTAGAAGACTAATAGAGGTAGAACAAACAACTTCTGCGAGTGTTAGCACAATGCAAGTACAGACAAGAAAAGACGAAGATACTTACAGGGTCTCTAGAATCAAGATAGGAATTGGAAACATTGATGATACTACACAATTAACAATAAGATTCTCATTCAATCTTGAGGACGCCACAGTGGGAGACCTCTCAATGACAGACGGTTTTACGATAGATAGCACCAAAGGAGAAATCTCTATACTAGAACAAGACCTTTATAACAGTGAGAACTTCAGTACCGACCTAAACTTCTCTCAACTTGACCGGAAAGTCGGAAATATAGACATAACTGCAGAAGTCAGATCTGAGACGGAGGTGATAGGTACAGTAGACACATCCTTTAACTTCCCTCAAATAGACCCTACTTCTGAAAAATTACAAGAGGCTGAAGAATCAAAGTTCAGTGTCTCTAAAACTTCAAATGTCAGCTGTGTTGAAAGAGTAACTCCAGATAACGTTGCAGAATTTACATTAAAAACAGTAAATGACAGCACCACAGCCCAGATAATCTACTCAGTAAAAGATAAACTTCCACTCGGCTTTACATATGTAGCAGATTCAACCAAGGTAAATGGAGTTAAAGTAGATGACGCAGAATTTGTAACAACAACAGATGTTGGAGAGACACAAGAAGTAGTCTGGGAAAAAACCGGAGGCTGGTCCGTTAATAGCGGTCAAACATTGACGATAGTCTTTATGTCAGAAGCTGGCGAGGATGCTCTCACAGGAGAAAACCAAAATGAAGTAGTTATAACTCCAGCAGAGATTCCTTCTAATCCAGAGACATTAAGAGCTGAACTTGTATTGAATGTGGCACAGAGTTGTAGTGGTGAAGAAACCCCTACAGATGCTGAAACTCCAGTTGTTGAGAAACCAGATTCTGAAACCACACCAGAAACAGGAATCTTCGATTCTGTAATTGGAAGAATACTACTTGGACTACTAGTTGTATTAGTTGGTTGGTACATCTACTCAAAACCTATGGGCCAGGCAATGATGGAGAAGTTAATAAACTCAGGAGCTTACAAAGAAGCAGAAGTCTTCTCATGGAGAATATTCAAGCCTAAGAAATACTTTGAGACTAAGTTAGTAAAAAAGGTATCTAAGAATAAGAAAAAGAGATCTTAAAGATTCTCTATAATAAATTCCAAAGGAGATCCATTATTCCCATAAGCCTGATCCTGAGAGTTTACTAGAAAGTAATACCTTTCCTTTCTGAGCAACCCATCTATTGACACATTGTGGTCCCTAGAACTACTCTTATTTACAAGATCCACTGCTACCATATCTAAATTCCCACTATCCTTACCATAAAGGATAAAACCTAAACACTCAGACCTAGTCTTCCAAGATATTTCCACAGAGTAATCTGTCTCTCCAGGCATAACAAAAATATTGTATGGAACACAATCCTTTCCTGCTATTCCCTTAACCTCCAACTCATCAACATCTTTAGAGAATAATAAAAAAAGCCCCGCAGATAAAAGTAAAACCGCAAGAGAAAATAAAATGTAAATCTTCTTTTTATCGTTCGACATCCTCTAAACTCTCCTCTACTAATATATAATCCTCTTTAGTAGAGGTATTATACCCATCCGAAACAGTCAAAACAATTTTATAGGTTCCCCTGCTACCACTTGGGGCAACTCCTTTAAGAACAAAACCTTCTAATTCAAGCCATTCCGGTCCTTCTACATACCGCAAATCAATATTTTCATTCTCTGTATCACTATCTAAAACCCTCACACGATACTCATAAACTTCCCCTTCCCTAACAACCAAAGGAGGCAAATTAATTATGTAAGGAACACCTGTAGGTTTCCTCACCCCAAGGACATTCTCAGAGATATCTTCTTCCGGAGCTCCTTGGGAACGAACAACATATAAAGAAACTACAGAAGCAACTGAAAATACAAAAAACAAAAACAAGAAAAACTTTAACAACTTACTCCTCCTCATAGAAATAGTGTAACACAAATAAAAATGTTTACAAATAAAGTCATAATATATATAATACCTTGACTTACAAGTTATTTACTTTACATATATATCTAATTAAAATGCCAAATCTTAAGACATCTATTAAAGACCTTAGACAGAATAAGAAAAGAAAAACCGTCAATGATAGGTTAAGAAATAGAATAAAAAGGGCAGTTAAAAAGCAAAACACTCTAGTTGATGAGGGTAAAGTCGAAGAAGCTTCTAAAAACATAAAGAATGTTTACAAAGTTCTTGACAAAGCAGCTAGAAAAAATGTTATAAAGGAAGGGAAGGCAGATCGAATTAAGTCTCGCCTTACCAAAAAATTAAACGAACTGTCCCAAAATAATGTCAAAACTGCTAAAAAGAGCGCTTAAAATATCCCTTACTCCTGCAATCTTGATGATAGCGGGAAAGGCAATCGGGATAATAGTGCCTTCAATGATTTACGATTTAGAATTCTTCATTGAAAATGATATAAGTGGACTAAGTTCCATACAGATACTTTTTACAGACAATAATGTCACTCTTTTTGTTAACTCGATTTCAAATCTAACAATGCTTCTATTCCTAGCAGTCCCTACCCTCTACTTCATAATAAAGACCTCCATCTACCAAACCACTCTCCAGAATCCAAGAACTTTAGTCAAGATAACAAAGTTTAACATCCTCAAATGGGTTACAAAGAAAGACGTAAGTTTTCTACACATATTCATATGGACAGCTTTTCTTACAATAGCTTCAATTATAATAATCGCTCATACACTACAAAACCAAACATATAGCTGGATAGGTGTGAGTGCTGGTGTAACTTCACTCCTTTCTATATGGGGAACCATAAGGACATTTGAATTAGAAACTGATAAGATATATCCTAAAGAAAACAGTTATTACTAATTACTTTGATAACACCAAATGGCAAAGAAAGAAGAATTTAAAAAAGTATTCACACAGATACTAGAACCTTTTGCACTCGGCTTACTAGCTTTGTTTTTCATACTTCCAATTGTAACCGTAATGAATTTAACCCCAATTACTAAGCAGATTAAAAAAATAGATGTGCTTGGTGTAACTACTCAAGATGAACTCATTATTAGATTAGTAGGTGGACAACATGATGTATTCTCCGGAGAGAGTCTTAATAAAATAGATGAAACTGAATACGCCTACTCTGCTAAAATTGGGAAAAGAGGGGCAGACTCTTACTCCAAACCTATTTTAGAGATACAAAATAATACGGAAGAAAAGAAAGTCCTAACTTTCTGGGGACAAACACTTAGCAATACCAGATCAAAGATATATTTGCAGGAGAAAGAGACACCATATCTCCTACAAGACAATACAGGAGAAACATACGAACAAGAGATAAGTATTCTCCCCACAGAGAAAGTAATTATTTTCCTCGGTGTCGAGAAGATCTCTAGTGTCAACTTTTCCGAACTATTCGACATGACAATAACTGTCAGATAGAAAAATTCTAACCCTTACTAAGTAAAAATCTCTTACTTAAAGGAATCTATTCCCCTCCCCTATGATATAATTCCTCGTATGCAAGATTTAAACAAGATTCGCAATTTCTCAATAATTGCACATATTGACCATGGGAAATCCACCCTCGCGGACAGGATTTTAGAAGCAGTAAAAACAGATCTCTCTAGAGAAAAAAGAAAGGAGAGAGTTTTAGACAGACTAGATTTAGAACAAGAAAAAGGAATTACCATAAAGCTACAAGCTTGTAGAATGCATTGGAAAGGCTACCAACTTAACTTAATAGACACTCCCGGACATGTAGACTTCTCTTATGAAGTATCCAGATCTCTAGCTGCCTGTGAATCAGCAATTCTGCTAATAGATGCTAGCCAAGGAATACAAGCACAAACAATATCTAACACCAAAAAAGCTTTGGACTTGGGTCTCAAAATAATTCCAGTCCTAAACAAGATAGACCTACCCCATCTAGATATAACAGAACGTGAAGAAGAAATAGAAGCGTTACTAGGATTTAAAAAGGAAGAGATCATAAAAGTATCTGCAAAAACAGGAGAGAATGTAGATAGATTACTAGACGAAATCGTAGAGAAATCTCCTCCTCCAAAAGGAGATCCCAATAAACCTCTTAAAGCACTAGTCTTCGATTCCTTCTATGACGAACACCGAGGAGTAGTAATTGCAGCTAGGGTCTTTGATGGCCAAATGGAACATATCCCAGGGAAACCCGAAGAACTACACATGATACAAAGAGAAGAATCTTTCAAACCAACTGAGATTGGAATCTTTAATCCTAACCTTCTAGAAACAAACATCTTGAAAACAGGAGAGGTTGGCTACATAGCTACTGGCCTTAAAGACATTAGCTACTTTACAGTTGGAGATACTGTGTCAGATAAAAAAGAAACCGAACCACTTTCGGGATATAAGATCCCCAAGCCAAACATGTTTGCAACATTCTTCCCTACAGATTCAGAGGAATATGAAAACCTTAAGATTGCTCTCAAGAAGCTCTCCCTAAATGATTCCTCCATATCATTTACAGAACAGAGGTCTCCACTACTAGGCTCTGGTTTTAGATGTGGTTTCCTAGGGCTTCTACATATGGAAATAATCCAAGAGAGACTAGAAAGGGAATATGACGTAAACCTTATCGTTACCGCACCCACAGTTGAATACAGAGTCACTAAAACAGATGGGACTGAACTTGAGATACAAACCCCAGATGAACTCCCAGATCCTTCAGAGATAGAGGAGATCAGAGAACCTTGGGTAAGAACAGTTATTATGACCCCAGAAAAATATCTCGGAGACCTAATGAAGTTATGTCAGCTAAAAAGAGGTGAATATGTAAATACAAAATACCTCTCCGCAGAGAAAGATATCCACCTAAAAGAGCAATATATAACTCTGGAATATGATATACCTCTAGCCTCTCTCATTTCTAATTTTTTTGATCTTATGAAGAATGTTACAAGTGGTTATGCATCAATGGAATACGAAATGATAGACTTCTTCCCTGCAGACATTGTAAAAGTCTCAATACTGGTAAATCATGAAGAGATAGAGGCTCTTAGCTTCTTGGAAGTAAGAGAAAAAGCTAGACTCAAAGCCGTTACCCTATTAAAGGAAATGAAGAAAGTAATTCCTAAACAACAATTCGCTATCCCCCTACAGGCAGCAATAGGAGCAAAGATAATTGCAAGAGAAGACATACAAGGATTCAGAAAGAATGTAACAGAAAAATTATATGGTGGAGACTACTCTAGAAAGAAGAAGCTCCTAGAGAAACAGAAGAAAGGTAAAAAGAGATTAAAGGAAATTGGCCAAGTAACAATACCTCAAGAAGCATTTTTAGCAATTCTTAAGACATAATGATGATTCGAAATATAAAACTGTCAAATTTCAGAAAGTTTGGTGAAGTAGAAATCCCTATTGAAAAAGAGATTGTCGTCCTACACGGAGATAATGCGCAAGGAAAAAGCACAGTCCTAGAATCCATTATGCTAATAACAAATGGCTCCTCTCCATGGGCCTCCTCAGATGAATACATCTCTACAGACCAAGAAGATGATAAAAAATATACCAGGATAGAGATAACCATAGATGAAAAAGTGTTTTCCTTCTTCAAAAACAACGGGAGACGTGTATTCCAGATAGATTCTAAAAAGACTACTCCAAAAAAATTCTTTCAAGAAACTGCTTCTACAATTTTTAACCCTGAACAAATTGAGATATTAATGATATCCCCAAGCAAGAGAAGAGATTTTTTAGACGAGACAATCTCCTTAATGAATTATGACTACTCTGACACCCTAAAAACTTTTAGGAAAACATTAAGACAAAGAAATGCTTACCTTAAAAAACTCTCGAAAGATTTTTATGAAAGGGGAATAGTAGCTAGAAACGACACTCAACTTAATTTCTGGACAGAAAAGTTCACAGGCCTAGCCAAAGAGATACAAGCGAAAAGGATAGAAATATGTAATGAGCTCTCTTCAGAAGATATTCGGATCGAATATGTAAAATCAAATGAAGAAACTCCCCTAGAGGAGAAGATCGAAGCATCTAAAAAGAGAGATATTGCGACAGGATATACAAACATTGGACCACATAGAGATGATTGGAATTTAATAAATGGCAAAGATATTAAAAAATTTGGTTCAAGAGGAGAGAAAAGACTATCTATTGGACAGCTTCTGTTTAGTAAACAAGAACTAGTAGCAAAGAAACTAGGTTTCTACCCCCTACTACTCCTAGATGATATCTCCTCAGAGTTAGACAAGGAAAATACTAAGAAAGTGTTTGACAAAGATTTCCTTGCTAAACAACAAACCTTCATAACTATAGTTAATTACAAAGAACTCCCTAAAGGAGTACTAGAAAAGGCACAACTAATAGACTTAAATTCTTTCTAGCAAATAATTCCTAGTTAAGATATCCCTCCAATTTCTCAACCCTAAATTCATATTCGAAGAATTCAATTCTTCCCTTCTTATAATTTTCAGCCAATCTCTTCATCTCTGGATTATGTCCTGAGACAAACATAAAGATTAACTGTGCAACAAAGGCAAATGAATTTAAAATTCTGAGTATCAGAAAAACCCTTTTCTTAGGTATAGTCCTTGACCTAAGCAATTCCTTTTTAACAAAGAAGTCTTTTTCTAGCCATTGATTCATAGATAAAACATATCTCTTATATTTTTTGTTATATATTGGGATTAGAAATAGTAGCTCGTGCATATTAAAAATATCATTTGGGAATTCCAAACCACGCTCCTCACAGATAAGATTCACACATAGTTTATCTCTTAAATCCTTATGCCTCTTAGCTCGAATCTTGTTATGAAAGATGTTTTTGAAAACGATTATAGCCCTGTAAATCCACATTGTCCCATCCCTAACTACAACAAAGATATCAATATCATCACTCCTCTTTGCAAATCCTGCAGCAACAGAGCCAGAGACTCCAACAAACCTAACCCAATTAAATACCTTTAGCTTAGAGATTTCTTCCTTCGCTATTTCTAATTTCTCTGAAGTTATTTGATTCAAATCTTCTTTATCTTTGATCCCCGAGAGAAGGTCTTTCTCTTCCTTGGTATTTAATTCTTCCAATTCCCTAAGAAACCTCCTTCCCCAGAGATATTTAATCTTGTCCTTGGAAAGACCTAAACCCATCGCTTTCCTAAATTTAAGAAGCTCTTTAAATTTCTCGTATCTTGTTGCCATATAACCATCATTATACAACTTAAAAAGCTTAAGTATTGTAATAAACTTTTTAAATTAGCATTAAAAAACACTTAACATTGTAAGTATATTCAATATTCTGGTAAACTTTATGTAGAAAAAATAGTAAAATCTGCCTACATATGAGACAACATGCGATTCCGCAAAATATACTAGATGTTGAGTTTAAACTCTTTACGAAGTTTACTCTCAAGGAGTTTGCTTACCTAGCAATAGGCATAGGGGTTGGAGGTATTATGCTATACCTTGTTGTTTCAGATATTATCCCCGCTTTGCTTGGAATTCCTATTTTTGTCGTTTCCTCTGGATTAGGAGCTTTCCTTGGTCTAGTCCCAATAAATGACCAGGATGCCGATGTCTTCATAAAAAATTATATTTCAGCAATAACAAACCCAACACAGAGAGTGTGGTTAAATGAAGAATTAAAGGAGAAAGGTGCAAAACCAGAACTTAAACCAGATGAAGAAGGGAAATTAATCCCTAAAGATATTAAAACCAAAAGAAAAAAGATTATTGGAGAGAGTCTCCCCACAAGCAATGAGGCTGTTGAAGTTGAAGAAGATGACCCTAGAGATATGCTAGATGAAGAACTTAATGTAGATCCACAACTTACTACAACTCTTCCCTCCTCCACCTCAAACAGTGTAATTATTACTGATGATAATATCTCTAAATACCAATTCAATATAGCAAGCTTAGATAAACTCCCTGGGAATATAAATATCTGGTTGTCTACTAAAAGTTCTAAACCCGTTCCAAATGTCATTGTATATTTAAAGTCTTCAGATGGGAAAATCCTTTATGCAAACAAGACTGGAGAAAGTGGATATTTCCTAACAAACAAATTATGGGAACCTGGAACATATGTGTTAGAATTTCAACATCCTACATATGAATTTCCGAAGGTTCAGTTAGAAGTGACAGAGAAGAAAGAAAAGTTGCCAATTAAAATTAGCAATCTATAAGGTGGACAAAAAAGCGAGAGCAAGAGCAACAGCATCAACACAAGATCACCTTGGGATAAGAGATATCCGAGATGATTTAATAATAACTACAAAGGGTAGCGTAGCAATGGTTATACAAACTTCATCTATTAACTTTGACCTTCTTGCTGAGTATGAACAAGATAATAAGATATATGCATTTGCAGGACTCTTAAACTCTCTCAATTTCAGGATTCAAATCCTTATTAGAACCAAGAGAATAGATATCTCAAACTATATAGACTACTTAAAGACCAGTAAGGATCAAAAACAAATGAGTGAGGGTCTTAAAAAACAATTGAATATATACACAAACTTCGTTCAGAAATTAATTATACAGAATGATGTTTTAGATAAAAACTTCTTTATAGTAGTTCCGTACAGTCCAGGAGCACCAATTCCGGGTACAAACATATTGGATTCTAAGAAGAAGAAAGAGGAACAAGAACAAATGAACCAGATGAAGACAGAACAATTGTTAGAAAAAGCAAAAATCTTCCTTTTCCCAAAGAGAGACCATATCCTTAAGCAACTCAGTAGAATGGGCCTATTTGGCCACCAGTTGACGACTAAAGAACTATTGTCTGAATTCTATACAATATATAACCCAGATGAAGAAGAATAATGGACGAAATGAACAATAACTACAACAGATCATTTGAGACAAAGACCACTAAAAAGTTGGAACAACATACCGAGCAGTTTAAAACAACTGGAGAGAAATATGCCACTTTCCAACAGGAAGTCTCAAAACTCAAGGAGGAAGTAAATAAATCTCCAGAGGAAGATAAAAATCGATACAATGATACAAAGGCCTTAGAGGAAGAAGAGAAAAAGAAGAAGAAAAAAGAAAACATTATTACAAAGGTTATGGACAACCTTACTGAATTACTTGGGAAATCAAATAAAAAAGAGCCCAAGAAGGAGGAAGAAGAAAAAGAGGAGAACTTTGAACAAACTAACTACGTAGATAATGATCCACACAGTGTTAGAGAACTAATCCCTTCCGACATGTCTATACAAGACATAGTTGCGCCAATAGATCTTGAAGTAGATTTTAATAATTTAGAAATAGGAGATTACTACTTTAAGACTTTATTTGTTAGTGGATATCCTAGGTTTGTAGGTCCTAATTGGCTCTCCCCCATAATTAACTTCGAACACTCATTAAGGATCAGTACTTTCTACTACCCCGTAGACAACAAGACGATTTTGGAAAAACTTAAAAAGAAAATTGGTGAGATGGAAGCTTCCCTTTATTCTCAAATGGAAGATAGAAAAGTCGTAGATCCTTCTTTAAAGGTAGCCCTCGCAGATGCACAGCAATTACAAGACTCCATCGCAGAGGGAACAGAAAAATTCTTCCACTTCTCTATGTATATAACTCTCTATGCCAGAGATAAGGATACCCTGGAGAAAATTTCTAGGAATGTAACATCAACACTAGCTGCAATAAACGTAACCGCAAAACCTGCGACATTACAACAAGAACAAGGATTCATAAGCTCCCAACCTCTTGGATTGGACAGTATGTACATAACTAGGAATATGGATACTACGTCACTTGCAACAACATTCCCATTCGTGACATCAGAGCTTACCATGGATCATGGAATTATGTATGGACTAAACCTACATAATAGAAGTTTGGTGATATTCGACCGCTTTGACTTAGAAAATGCTAATGCCGTTATATTTGCAAAATCTGGTGCTGGTAAGAGCTATTTCGTTAAACTTGAAGCTGTAAGAAGCCTCATGCTTGGGACAGAGATTCTTATCATTGACCCAGAGAGAGAATACGAAGATCTAGCAAGAGCCGTTAATGGGGCATATATTTCATTCTCCCAAGACAAAGGTAACAAGATGAACCCATTTGAGCTTTCTGGAGTAAAGGAAGAGGGAGATGACGAATTAAGAATGAAACTTCTGGCCTTGCAAGGCTTCTTCAAAGTTATGCTCGGGGAACTTTCTAACATAGAAAGTTCTATTCTAGACAGAGCCCTTATACTCACATACCGAGAGAAAGGAATAACCTTTGACCCCGACACACAGACTAAGACCCCTCCCCTTCTAGAAGATTTATACAAAGTCTTAAAAGGGATGGCAGAAACAGAAGCTCATGGCCTAGCAAGAAGATTAGAAAAATATATTATTGGTAGTGGTGCTGGAGTCTTCAACGAAGCCAGTAACTTTGAGATAAATAATCCATTCACTGTATTTAGTGTTAGAGACCTACAGGAGGAATTAAAACCACTGGCTATGTACCTAATGCTAGACTTCATATGGACAAAGATTAGGAAGGAAAGAAAGAGAAGATTACTAATAGTAGATGAGGCCTGGTACATGATGCAGTCTGAAGACTCTGCCAAGTTTATGTATTCAATTGCAAAAAGAGCTAGGAAATATTACCTTGGATTATCAACGATAACCCAGGATGTCGCAGACTTCCTAAACAATGATATGGGGAAAGCAATCATCTCAAACTCTTCTATACAGATGCTCATGATGCAGAGTCCAACGGCAGTAGAGAAACTACAACAGGTCTTTAACCTTTCGGATGGAGAGAAGAACTTCCTTCTCAACTGTGATCAAGGACAAGGTCTATTCTTCGCTGGCTCCAACCATGTAGGAATCCAGGTACTGTCTAGTGTGTCAGAACATGAGTTAATAACTTCTGACCCTAGAGATTTAGAGAAACTTAGAGAGAGGGAGGGCCAAACAGATACTAGAACTCTAGAAGATTTATCCGAGATATTTGAACCTCCAACAGAACAAAGACCTATGAAAGACAGGAAGGGAATGGCAAGACAAGAAGAAATAATTGAGGAAGCTGTTAAAAGAACACAGGGACAGAGAAGTACAATACAGATGGAGAGAGCAGAATACCAGAAAGAGATAGAGAAGAGATTGAGGGAACAAGAAGAGCAACTAAACCCAGATAAATTTCAAAGAGAGAAAAGCGTCTTAGACAGGATTAAGAGTAATACTCTCTCTGGTCAAGCAGTACAATCTCGTGAGGATATTCAGAAAGGGAAAAAACATTTAACTCCACAAGGTTTAATTGAAAGTTATCCGGAGGATAATGATGAGCAACTCTAATACAAACAATGGAGACATTGAAATCTCTAATTACCTAGTAACAGAGGGTATTAATCCTAAGAAGATAGATCCTATTCAACAAGGGATGGACCTTTCTTTGCTATCCAAAGCAGAGGAAAAGCAACAAGACAGGCCAACTGTTCCAAAGGGGATGGGGAGTCCAAAAATTAGAAAGGCTGTCTCATCTCTTAGGCTTTCAAATCCATTCCGAGGGATATAATTTTCTCACAGAGCTCTTTGTCTCCCAGTTCTCTACTTTTGTTTGACTTCTTGAGAAATTCTTAACTAAGCGGGCCCTGGTCAGCTAACACATAATCCGTTAAATTTGAGCTGTTTATAACAATAGGGAGAGGTTTCCCTTCAACAATCATTCGTGCAGCACTTCTTACAATGGTTGTGATATTTCTTTCCAATTGTCTTATACCAGCATCGAATCCAACAGGTCTAATTATTAATGGCCACACCTCCTCCTCTATCTTTATATATTCTGGAGAGATATTAAGATTCTTCAGAACTCTTGGAAGAATATATTCCTTACCAATAACCTCCTTTTCTTGGTCGGAGTAACTAGTAAAGCGAATAACTTCTACACGATCAAGTAATGCTGCAGAGAGGCCTCCTAGATTATTTGCTGTACATATGAAGAAGACATTAGAAAGATCTACGGGATGATCAATATAGTGATCTACAAATGTAGAGTTCTGTTCAGGGTCTAAGATCTCAAGGAGAACAGCCATAATATCACTGAGAAGTCCCTTGTTACCACTAGACTTCTCTATCTCGTCCAAAAGAATAACGGGATTCATAGTCCCACATCTGACCAAAGCCTTGATTATTTGGCCTGGCTCAGCATCTGGAGAATATCTTGGAGAGCCCCTTAGTGTTCTAACGTCTCCAATAGCTCCTAGAGATATACGGGAGAACTTTCTTCCCATAGACTGGGCTATGGACTTTGCAATAGAAGTTTTTCCTACACCTTGTAAACCTAAGAACAGAAATACTGGAGCGTTGGCTGAAGAGCTTCTTAAAACCCCCATCTGAACCTCTTGGCCCATTGGTTTGTTGGGCATTCCTTGAGGGGGATTATTCTGATATTGCACCTGTGAAGGGATAATATCCTTTCTTAACCTCTCTACACCACCAGAACTCTGTAGTTGCATTGTTGCAATATAATCAAGGATTAAATCCTTAATAGTGTCCATACCATGGTGACTTTCATCCATAATCTGCCTTGCTCTGTGAATGTCGAAATTGTCTTCACTCACTACACCCCAAGGAATTCTTGTAATCCAATCTACATATTTACTTACAGTTTCAAACTCTGCACTATACCCACCTAGTTTAAACATTCTCTTAAGTCTTAATACACTCATCATTGCTTCCTCTTTCAATCTCTCGGGAAGAGTCGTAGATGACAACTTTGCTTCAAGGGCCTGAACTTCTCTCAGACTTTCCTCAAGAGCGTCATTAGTAACAGGTGTATTTGCTTGATTATAATTGTTAGGATATTCCATATTTAGGCAGGTTTAATATACTCCTAAAGTGTATATTCATAAGAAGATTAAGTCAAACTTTTACTACATACTATTGATATTAGAAACCCCACATGATAACCTTAAAGGAGATAATATAAACTGCCTTTATTATGAAAAAATTATTTTCCCTTTTCGTCGCTTCTGCAATCTTTATGTTCCCATTCGCAACATATGCTGCTGTAAATATAACATTGAGAGAGGATAGCTCTGGAGATCCCCTCGTTGTTGCAATAGCAGTCGATACTGAGACAGACACCCTTGAGAGAATTGCTATCCCCCTGCAATACCCAGAAGGGATAGTTCCCTCTGAAGTTTTACCGGGAGATATAGAATGTACAAATCTAGACTATTCACCTTCACAGGCAGACCCAAACATTATAATCGTTACTTGTGAACTAAGTTCTCCAACAGCTTTAGATGGAGTTCTTGGGAATATGAGCTTTCTGGTTGAGCGTGATGACACCTATACGATAAATGTCGTTGAATCTGATGAACTAGACCTTGATAGCCTATCCACTGGACAAATCGTAAACCTTGAACAAGTATCTATAAGCACAGGGACAAATGGTGAAGAAGTCACCACAACAGGAGAGGAACTACCCACAACAGCTGGAGCTCCAACAACAGAAGAAGATCTTATGGTAACAACAGGAGAACCCACTACAACAACAGAAGGGAACCTATTAAGTAGCATAACTGAATATCTACCCTATGTCCTCATTGCAGGTTCAGTAATCTTACTTATTAGTATAGTAGTCATTTTACTTGGAAAGAAGAAAGGTCCTAAGCAGCCCAAGGCGAAGAAGGAAAAGAAGAATGACCCAAAACAGATGTCTCCAGTTATGGGAGGGGAACAAAAAAGCGAAAGATCCCTTAAAGATATGGTGAATAATCCAGAGAGTGCACCAGTACAGACTACTCCTACACAACCAGCCCCTGCTCAAGAGCCAACACCAGCTCCTATCCCTATGACTCAGAATGCTCCACAGACACCTACACAGCCTACATATACACCTCCACAACAGAGTACTCCACCAATCGCTAGTGCTTCTCAGGAAGAAGATTTGCAAGAAATTCTTCAGAGGGAATCTTCTGTTCCAACAGCCATGGGAGATAATACTTCACAGGAAGTTCCACAGACAGAGACACCTCAAGCACCACAACCTAACCAAGGTGTTCCTTTTTCAACAGGATTTTCTGCTCCACAACAACAAAATGCTCCTGAGAATATTATGCCAGAGGCTCCACAGCCACAGGTTAATGCTACAGAAGAAATGACTCCTATGACTTCTCCTCCAGAAGCTGTAGTAGCTAACCCTATGCAGCAGACTGAAGCACCTCAAGATTTGCAAGAGAGTGTTAATGGGCAAATAGACCAGATAAACGGAGGAGTCGTACCTACACAACCACCAGTGGGAACAACACAACAACCCACACAACAAGAATCACAACCACAGATGCCACCAATAACACTACAACAAAATCCAGGGACAGATAACACTCCAGAGGAAATGCCTCCTGTACCGCCAACAATGTAATATGAAAAATTAGTGGAGGGATTACTTAAAATTCCTCCACATTTCACTACCCTTAACTCTTAAATCTCCTAAGTATTTACTGTTGAGATCTTTGCTTCCATATGGCCTTTCACATTCCTTATCTAGAGTCTCAAATGCTATCTGTGCAATCTTCATCCCAGGATATATCTTTATTGGAATAGGAGAAACATTTGCTAATTCAAGGGTCAATCTTAATTTGTTCCCAGGGTCTAAGAATCCTGCAGTAGCATGAACTATTAACCCCAATCTACCCAAAGAGCTCTTTCCTTCTAAACGACCAACATGCTTAGAGTCCACACCTGTAATCTCTTTGACGTTTGCTAGAACAAACTCATTTGGGTGAATAATAAAACCTTCCTGCTCATCAACCTCTATCTCTTTCATTAGATTCTTAGGCTTATCCTTAACATCTACAATCCCTATACTCTCTTTATTAAAAGTAAGAAAGAATTTATCCAGATGTAGGTCGTAAGATGCAGGTTGTAGAAACTCTTCTGAGAAAGGCTCTATTACAATCTCCCCACTCTTTATTTTCGCTTTTATTGTCTTATCTGAAAGAATCATATTTCCTGCATAAAAATTTAATTTATTCTTTTATAAAATATAGAAATTTTAAATTTGTTTACCCTACTCTCCTAGCTTCTATCTACAAACTGATGCTTGTCATCTACCCTCGGTTCAATAATCTTTCTCAATAATGGCCTCCAAATAGGATCTATGTAATTTAGATTTCTTAGCCATTCGTAAACCAAAACTCTGTAAGAGATATGTCCTCCATTTCTACTTCTTAAGTTTATCAAATATTGAAGATCATCAAATGACCCATAAAATATATATTTGGTTGCATGAGCATGTGGCAGAAGATATTTCGTAAACTCATCACACACTTCCCTCGAAAGATGCTGCTTTGCCATCTCCCTCCAGCCTTTTATTCTGTCATAGGTATCAGATAATCTCTTTATGTACTCTTTCTTAACCTTTGAGAGAGAACCTATATCCAGATAATTACAGAGATAGAAACATTGGTCACTCCTCCTATCTAATTCTTTATCCATATCTACCTGGTCATGTAATAGAGGAATAAACCTCTCAAGACTCCTATGCCTATTAAGATCCTTTAGTGTCCCTAAGGTCCCAAAACCCTCTATCTTTATTGCTCCAGACTGACCAACATTCCCAAGCTGGTTATGGTGGTCATGTAGTTCAAATATTATTTCTCCAAATTTCTCTTGATCCTCCTCTGAAAATTCAAACTCTTCTTTAGAACCCAATGGGTTTATTAAATATTCATAATGAGATACTAGGGATTCCATACAATCTGGGGAGTAAGAAACCTTTACAGCATAACTCTCACTCTCAGGAATCTCTCTCTTTTGCTCCGAGAAAAAACTCTCTTTCATATACTCAAGAATCTTATCTGTTGAATTCTTTCTGCAACAATTGGCGTCTGTGTGCCTAATTAGTCCATCTGCTTCCCTAATATAACCCCTTGCCTCAAGGTTGGATTCTCCTAAAAGATTAAGAAGCATACTTGCAACCTCGTTCTCTACGACTGTGTCACTTCCACACATAAAACTAATCGCATCGGACCAACTCCTAGCAGACATCAAATAAGCAGTACTTGTACTTAGGCCATACGGTAGAAAATACCTTGTAGTGTCGAATGCTCTTGCTTTTAGAGCAGAAACTTCCTGCTTGCTATCTTCATTTATTCTAAAGTGCTTCTTAAGAGCATCCCTTGTTGGACCTAACATCTCCCTGTAATCCTTCATCTGTTTCAGGATTATTCTCTCGTATTCTCTACTGACTTCTCTGTTTTTACAAACTTCCGTTGGAATCTTAACAAAATTAGGATCCTGAAAATTTTGATATCTAGTAGATCGACCCTGTCCAGATACCACTGGACAAGAATAAAACATCTTAGTCTCAAGATAGATTGGAACATTCTCTAAGCAAACAAAAAGGTCTGCCATATCTCCAACAGATTTATGACCATATCCTGCAAATATCTTCTCCAATCTTTCTGCAGCATCTGTGTTGTCCCTCGTAATCTCTGAAGCAATATCTAATATGGAGTCTGCGGACCTGCTATACCTAGCTCCTAAGTAGGCATTAATCGAGGGTTGTTTTCTTTCTGTATTTTGAAGAAGGGTCTGTATTTTGAATTTGTTCCAAGGGGCTTCAGATCTCAAGGTGGCAATATGCAAATCTTTCCTAAAGCTTAACTTCATTTTGTATTATTAAAAGTTTAATTTTTAGTAACCCTAAGGTCTAGCAATCCTAAAGATTTATCCCCTTATCCCTGGTATCGGGAACTCAGAAGCAAAATCCTTAACCTCTTCTCTTGTTTTCTCAATCACGGCCTTGTCCTCTCTGTTCTTTAATACCGTGTCTATATATTCTGACACCTTCTCCATTTCCTTTTCTTTCATTCCTCTGGTTGTTAAGGCAGGAGTCCCTATTCTAACCCCTGAAGGATCCCATGGTTTTCTAGGATCATTTGGGATAGCGTTCTTATTTAATGTAATGTTTGCATCTTCCAATAAGGTTGAAGCTTCCTCTCCTCCTAGATTCTCTAAACTCTCAGAGTTAACTAAATCTACTAAGAAGAGATGATTATCTGTTCCTCCAGATATTATCTTGTAACCTCTTTTCATGAGTTCCTCTGAAAGAACCTTTGCGTTCTTAATAACTTGTCTTGAGTATTCTTTAAAGTCCTTGGTTGATGCTTCTTTTAGAGCTACCGCTATGGCGGCTGTTATATGGTTATGAGGACCGCCCTGAAGGCCTGGGAAGACTGCTTTATCTATCTTCTCCCCTAATTCCTCCTTTGACATAATCATTGCTCCTCTGGGGCCTCTTAGCGTCTTGTGTGTCGTTGTAGTAACTACATCTGCAATTCCAATGGGAGATGGGTATTCACCTGCTGCAATCAATCCCGCCACATGTGCAATATCTGCGACAAGGAAGGCTCCAACCTCATCTGCTATCTTTCTAAATTCAGACCAATCCACTATTCTGGAATATGCAGAGAATCCTGCCCATATTAACTTTGGTTTATGTTCTTTGGCTAACTTTCTTACTTCGTCGTAATCTATATAACCATTTTCATCTACTCCGTAACTAACAGAGTCGTAATATTTCCCAGATATAGAAACTTTAAATCCATGGGTTAGGTGCCCACCGGCATCTAAAGACATCCCCAAGGTTCTATCACCTGGCTCTAACAATGCAAAGTGAACAGCTAGGTTTGCTGGAGATCCTGAATATGGTTGAACATTCACATGTTCTGCTCCAAAAAGCTCTTTAGCTCTCTCTATAGCCAATCTCTCTATTTCATCTACATACTGATTTCCTTTGTAATATCTCTTCCCAGCATAACCCTCAGAATATTTATTTGTGAGAATAGAACCCATACATGCAAGGACATCCTCAGAAACATAGTTCTCGGAAGCTATTAGTTCTAGTCCTTCTAACTGCCTCTTCTTCTCTTCTTCTAAATAGGTTAATACATTTTTATCTTTTATTTTGTTCATAGCAGTTCATTAAATTTAACATTAAAGAAACTACAGTCATCGGACCAACCCCACCTGGGACAGGTGTTATGTATGAAGGGATTCCTTGGACATCTTCCCAGTCTACGTCCCCAACTAACTTTCCCGTCTCTGGGTGCTTGTTCGAACCAACATCAATAACAACAACTCCCTCTTTAAGAAATCCTGACTTAACCAGAAGTGGTACTCCTGTTGCAGATATTAGAATATCTGCTGTTTTTGCAACTTCTTGAATATTAACTGTCCTGGAATTACATATTGTTACTGTAGCATCTCTTCTTAATAATATAGCTCCTAAAGGGACCCCCACTATATTGCTAGCTCCGAGGATTACAACCCTCTTACCGAATACATCTATTTCGTATTCATCCAAGAGCTTCATTATTCCAAGGGGAGTTGCGGGAGGTATAGCTTTTGGATCATTCTGGAAAAGTCTACCTAGGTTAACCGAAGTTAATCCATCGACATCTTTTCTTGGTTCTATGCTCTCCAAGACAGCATTTGTATCTATATGGCTTGGAAGAGGTAATTGAACCATAAATCCATCTACTTCATCAAAAGCATTTAGTGTTTTAACAAGATTTACAACTTCCTCCGTTGTAGAATCTTGCTCTAAATGATGTGTCTGACACTCTATTCCTAATTCTCTGGCCTTCTGCTCCTTGATTTGAACATACTTAACACTTGCAAAATCATCTCCAACTAAAATCAAGTCTAATCTGGGGACTCTTTTCCCATCCAAGGCAATTCTTTCAACTTTAGAGGAGATCTCCTCTAACATTTTTTGAGATGTACGTTTTCCGTCTAGTATCTTCATTTATACCTCGTATTTTACCATTATATTGAGAAAAACTACAGATTGGACCTTTCAACTAATCACTATCCTTGTTCATAATCTCTGTGTAAAGTTTACCCTTCTTCTTCATAAGCTCATCCCATGATCCAAATTCTACAACCCTACCCTTGTCGAAATAATATATCCTGTCGAAATTCTTCAAAAGACTTACACTTCTGGTTATATAAATCATTGATTTGTCATCTCCTAGGAAGTCAAAAATCCCTCCAAGAATATCTCTTGCGGAGATATCATCTATAAAGGTAAAGGGCTCATCCATAATAAATATGTTCTTATTTCTGTAAAGAGTTCTAGCTATAGAGAGTCTCTGCCAATATCCAGGAGAGAGTTCCTTTCCTGAAGGGAATGTCTTTCCCAAGACACTTTTGTCCTTAAGGTTGATCTCCTTCTTAAAGTCTTTAACTCCTGCAACCTTAATTACCTCTTTATACAGGTCTTTATTAACATTTTTCCTCTGTCCAGAAATAACTACGTTTTCTATTAGACTAAAATGGTAGTGGATGAAATCTTGAAACATAACAGAAAGCTTTTGCTTTAACTGTTTCCTGTCCAAGTCTTGTATACCATGACCATCTATTAAATATTGATCTTCCTGAACTCTATATAAGCCTGTTAAAATCTTTACGGTTGTGGTCTTCCCAGAACCGTCACCTCCAAAGAAAGCAACTTTCTCTCCGGGTTCTATCTTAATATTTAGATTCTTTAAAATCTTGGTCCCTGGATCATCTGGATATTCAAAGGTCAAATTCTTAAATTCTAGAGATGGTGTTCCCTCCTTCAATTTAACATCCCCATGTTTGTAATCTCCAAAGCCCTTGTAGTCTACAAGCTTAAAGTACTCATCTATATACTCTAGATTATTAGACATTAAGGAGAGAGCATTAATAACCCTAAAAGTACTGCTATAAATAACATCTACATAGTCATAAAGAGCCTTAAAAGTACCTATTGTTAATCTCTTAGCTACAGCTATGGATAAAACGTAGACTATGTAACCGTATTTCATAAATTGCCCAATTATTGATAGAGATGTCTTATCTCTAGTAAAGCTAAATAGCTTCTTTAGTAAGCCTTCTACAAATTCTTGGTACTCTTCTTTGTATTTCCTTCTTAGATAAGAATATATATTATTAACTCTCAGTTCTGCAAAATTAGGAATCATCAGACCTAGGTTCTGGATATAATTGAGGAACTTCAATCTCCCAACCTCCTCATCCCTGTAACCTTTAAGCTCTTTCCTCCTTACATGCACAGCTATAGTCTCTGGGATTACAAAAAGGAGTAATAACAATGCTGTCCAACCCATTGTTCCAAAAAGAATAGCAAAAGCACTTACTAATCTAATGACATTACTTAATATTGTAGAGAAGTTATCGTAGGCGGATGTTATCCTAGCTATAGAATATGAAGGGACAAATACTAGATAGTCTTGGAATTCTTCTTTCTCAACATCCTCAAGATTTGCACCAGATACTTTAGCTAACATTTCCCTCTGAGAGTCCTTCCATACATTCTCGTTAATTACATGGAAGAGATATTCCCTCCCCTGTGTGCATATTTGTAGTACAACCCATAGGAGAAGTAACATAAGAAGATAATAGAAAGATTCTGTCCCAAAGTAGGAATCCAGATCAAATTGGTTCCAATCAAGAAGAATATTCGCTGTCTCGTCTATAAATTTACCAAGGACTGTAATTCCATAAATTTCTGCCCCTGTAGAGATTAAAAACAAAAGATCTCTTCCTAGTGCCGCGAAGGTATAACGGGAATAGATAAACCCTAAAGTTTTCCTTAACGCAAACAATTTATCCTTAAACTTTTGTACAATCATTAGAATATGATAGCATGCTTAAAGAAACAGGAAAATGAGAAATGAGAAATTTTTAGAAAATTTGTTGTATGAACTCTGGGAAAATCACTTCTGTGATATTCCTAGAAAAAACTTAGTTCTAATTAAGTATGGGCGATACTCTAGAAGGCAATTAGGAAGTATTAAACTCGCAAGGGAAGGAACTAGAATAAAGGGTTTGTTAAACAAAAAGAAGGAAGATTATGACGTGCAAGATGACAAGAGTATTACAGTAATAACAATTACAAGACATTTTGAAAATGAGAATATTCCTGAGTTTGTTGTTAGAGCAACTGTCGCCCATGAACTTTGTCATTACGCACATGGATTTAGTTCACCCCTGCAGAAGAGATTTAAGAATCCTCACCAAGGACACATTATAGATAAGGAACTAGCAAATAGAGGTTTATTAGATGAACAGAGGAAAGCAGACCTCTGGCTTAAAGATAATTGGATAGATATTATCTCCAGTAAAAAATAAAAGGGAGGCTTCTGCCCCCCTTTATATTCAATCTTCTTGAAGAGATTACATCATCCCTTGCATTCCTCCCATACCGGCAGGCATTGCAGATGCACTATCATCTTTCTCTTCTGGGATATCAGCGACTACTGCTTCCGTAGTTACTAACATAGAACCAACAGATACAGCATTTATAAGTGCTAATCTTGTGACTTTAACAGGGTCTATTATTCCAGCTTCAATCATATCTACATACTCCCCTGTTTTAGCATTAAAACCTGTCTTGCCTTTACAGTTTGCTGCAATAACAGCACCATCTTCTCCTGCATTTTCTGCAATCTGCTTAAGAGGCTCACTTAGGATACTCTTTAAGATTTCTATCCCTAATTGCTCATCTGCGTCTTTCATCTTTACCTTCTCAAGAACTTTCTTAGCATTATGAAGTGCTAAGCCTCCTCCAGCTACAACACCTTCTTCTATTGCTGCTCTTGTTGCGTTGATAGCATCCTCTATTCTCATCTTCTTTTCTTTAGACTCTATCTCAGATGCTGCTCCTACTTTAATAACAGCAACTCCTCCTGCTAACTTTGCAAGTCTCTCCTGCAATTTCTCTTTATCATAATCAGAGGTTGTATTCTCTATCTGTGCTTTAATCTCTTTGACTCTTGCATCTAGATCTTTCTTTGTTCCTTTTCCTTCAACAATTATTGTCTTTTCTTTGTTAACAATAACTTTCTTTGCTGAACCAAGGTTACTTATTTCTACAGCGTCTAGAGTTTTTCCAACTTCTTCTGAGATAAATTCTGCTCCTGTAAGGGTAGAAATGTCTTGTAACATTTCCTTCTTCCTGTCTCCAAATCCTGGAGCCTTAACAGCGACAACATCCAAAGTTCCTCTCAATTTATTAACAACTAAGGTTGCTAATGCCTGGTTCTCTATGTCATCTGCAATTATTACAAGAGGTCTATCTGCAGCTCCTAGTACTTTCTCTGCGATTGCTTGGATATCTTGAAGATTGGAAAGCTTTTTATCTGTAACAAAGATGTATGGGTTCTCCATAACTGTCTCTAAGGTTTCAGAATTTGTTACAAAGTAAGGACTAACATAACCGTTATCAAATTCCATACCCTCGGTATATTCAACTTCGTCTTTAAAACCTTTGGCCTCTTCAACTGTGATTACTCCCTCTCCTCCAACTTTATCAAAAACTCCTCCTATCATATCTCCTAGCTCCTTGTCATTGTTTGTAGAGATTGTTGCAACCTGTGCAATTTCCTCTTTGTTGGATATCTTCTTAGAGGTTCTCTCCAATTCTTTAACTATTAGTTCTGCTCCATGGTCTAAACCTCTTTTAAGAGAGATTGGGTTGGAACCTGCAGCTACATTTCTAAATCCTGCAGAGGCTATTGCCTGAGCTAATACTGTAACTGTTGTAGTCCCATCTCCTGCTACATCGTTTACTTGACTTGCTGCTTCCTTTATCATTTCTACTCCAACATTCTTAAAGGGATCCTTGTCCTCGATCTCTTTAGCAACAGTAACTCCATCCTTGGTAACAACTTGAGATCCAAAACTCTTTGCGAGGGCGATATTTCTACCTTTTGGTCCAAGAGTTGTTTTTACTGCATTTGCTATAGTGTCAACACCTGCCTTAAGGGCTTTTCTAGCTTCTTCGTTATATATTATTGATTTTGCCATTTTAGTAAGCTAATAAATTTAATTACTTAACAATTGCAAGAATATCTTCTTCATTTAGTAAGAAGTATTTATCTCCATCTATTAAAATCTCATCTGGAGAATATTTCTTGAAATATATTCTGTCTCCTACAGAAACTTCAAAAGATATCTCTTTGCCGTCAATCTTGCCTTTGCCTAACTTAACAACAGTACCTGTTTCAGACCTCTGATCTTCACTTGCACTAGGTGGAAGAACTAATCCTCCGGATGTTTTCTCTTCTACTTCATCAGGTTTTACTAAGACTCTGTTTCCAAGGGGCTGTATTTTTATACTTTTTGCCATAATTTTTAGCAGATTAATTTAACGATTGCCAAAGAATTGTATCATAGAGAGTTGGCCCTCTTCAAGTCCAAAAGAAATTAAAGTCTTGGGGAAGCTATCTAGTTCCTTTAAATACCACCCTGTCCTCAAGTAATTCTATGTTATCTATTCTCCTCCCTAGGAAGTTATTTTCATTAAGCATTATGATTCCATCTGAAATACCCCTATTTAAATCTTCTCTCAATCTAGTTTCCAAGAATGCTGGGATTTCCAATCCTCCTATATGGACTTTTCTAATGTAAACTTCGGCTGTCTCAATGTTGTCTTTAACAATATCTAGAACTAACCAAGGAACCGATACTTTCTTGTATTTAGTTTTCAAGTATAGTTGCCAAACACCTTCTGACGGCTTGATACAAATATCTTCCATCCTTATATCTCCCTCCTCAGTAAAGTTTTCTGAAAACAGGTAAAGCATCTCTTCCTCTGTTAGAACAATAAAATCTGTTTTAGTATCTGACAATGTAAATTTCTTTATTTTATCCTCTATGGTAACTCCTAAGTTCTCTGCTTCAGAAGTTTTATCTGTAATATCTGACAAACAGGTAATTACCTGTTTGGATAGTTCCGTCTCCTTCCACTTGGAGTATCTAAGAGAAGAAACAAAAGCTATCACTGCTAGAGTGACTATCGAAAAAAGAAATAACAATAAGAGAGTTTTAAATACCTTCTTGGACATCGACTTTCCTTCTCTTTCTTCTAAATAAGTTCTCTTTAACATCTTCAACAATCTCGTCAAATAAGTTTACTTCCTTAATTCTAAAGACCTTGCAGCCAACGAAATAAGAGAGGAAACCATATACAGTTGTTATTCCAGTTAAGATAACAATAGAGATTGTTCTTGTAGTATCTAATTGGAAATCAAAGAGCTTGAAAACAAAATACATTCCCAAACACATTAGGGAAGCATTAATTACTTTCTTTATGGAAGGAACGATTGTTTTTTTCCAGGTAATAACTTTTATTTTTAAGTTGAGAAGAAGAGATAGAACAACCATTTCAACTAGATAAGAGATGCTCAAGCTAAGAGATAAACCACCAACAGCAAGATCTGAAGTCCCTCTGGTAGTTGCCCATCTTAAAGAATCTTTTATGAAAGAACCAAAGACAGGTGTAAAGCCGGCACCATTTGCATCCCGGACCTGTATAAACATCTGTTCAAGTATTGGTCTCCAGTCATAGTAGTGACTTAGGAAATTAGTGAGGAGAATTGCAAAACCTATATTAACAATAATACCGACAGTAATTGCCACTAGTGGTAACCATGTCTCCTTAAGGGCATAAAAGGCCCTTAGTAGAATCTGTACAATACTCTGACCAACGACAGAAAAACTAAGTAAAACAAGACACCAAGCCGTCAAAATGGTAGCTCTCCAGTCAAAGGCACCTACTCCATAAGCAAGGCGAACTAGAGGAAGTCTTAAGACTATTAAAACTGAAACGATTGGTAAAACCAGAAACAGAGCTTTCTGTATGGAACTATTTAAAACCTTACAATATTTATCTTCGTCATCACAGCTCTCTGCAAGATTAGGCAATGCAACTTGTGCAATTGCACTCCCAACAATATTTATTGGAAATAGATGTAAACTTACAGCAAACTTATAAGCACTAAGAGCACCCGCTGCAAGGGAGAAACTTATTAGTGTATTAACTACTGTATTTACTTCTTCTCCTAAGACAGCAATTGTTCTTGGTAAAGCTAATCTAACAGCCTGTGTTGTCTTCTTCTGTCTTAATCCTTCAATTAGAGTTGCAAAACCAATTCTCAAACGACCGTCAAAATAATTCCTAAATTTAGGAACCTGGATAAGAAGATGCATAAGAGAACCGAACACGGCAGAGATAGCTATTCCCTCAACTCCCATATCAAATCCTACAACCAGAATCACAGAACCTATGATCAGGGCCAAATTGTAGAAAAGTGGAGCTAGAGAAGTTACAAAGAATTGTTTTCTTACCTGTAGATACCCTGTAACCAAACTGCTAATTCCTAATAGAATTGGGGATATCATCATTATCCTTGTTAAGGAAACAAAGAGGTCAAAGTCCTCAGGCCCTATTCTTTGCCCAAATTTCAAGAAATTCTGTAAGGCTTCTGACTCTATCAACAGAGTTGTTAACTGTGGAGTGAAAATAAATAAAACAAGTGCAATAAAAATAAATAGAGAGGAAATAATAACCATTAAATGGTTAAAGAATTGGTTTAGAGAATCTTTTCCCTCCTTTCTAAATATTTCCGAGAATGTTGGAATAACAGCTGCATTTATTGAACCAGCTACGAGGAGCATGAATAGCATATCTGGGATAGTAAAGGCTGCCCAGAAAATATCTAGTTCATGAGAGACTCCAAATAGTTGAGCTATTGTTCTTAACTTTAAGAATCCAAGGATTTTTGTAATAAGCAAAAGAAGCATTACAAATGGGACGCTGTTTTTTTGTTTAAGAATTTTTAACATAATCTAGAAGTATTGGGTATGGATATATGATAATTTAATCTAGGGTTTTTATCAATGAGAGGGAGATTCTAGTACAAATTTAAGAGATTTTTCATGTTGGTCTGAGAGTATGAGACATGATTAACTTGTTGGACACAATATTCCCAAAAAGTTGTAGTATATGCAAGAAGAAAGGAGACTACCTTTGTAGTCGTTGTAAAAAACTCTTTAAGAGAAATCTTCCCGAGTGTTATATATGTAGAAAGCTCTCTCCCTCCTACAAAACACATTACGAATGTAGTAAGGAGAAAGAAGACAGTTTTCTTAACCACATATTTATTGGCTGGGAATATAATTCTCTGTCGTCTATTATTTTGAAAAAATATAAATATAATTATGTTCAGAGTATTTCAGAGACCTTAGTTGAAATTTTTATTGAGAGTATTAAGAAATCTACTTTTGACAGACAACTGAAGGGAACAATTTTAACAAACGTCCCCTTAACAAGTAGTAGATTACGTGACAGGGGTTTTAACCAGACAACAAAAATAGCAGAAAGAGTTGCTGAGGCTTTCAGTATTCCATTCGCAGAAGGTTTAATAGAAAGAAAGGATGGTTCTGGTCACCAAGCTCTAAGAGATAAAGAGGAGCGGGAAAAGATTAAGGAAGATACCTTTACTCTTAAAAACTCTTTCTCCCCAGAGGGATATTCCAGCATAACAATCCTGGACGATGTAATAACAACGGGGGCAACCTTAGAAGCAATTTCATCAACACTCCGAAAGAATATTTATAGAGATATGGAGATAAATGCCTTATGTATGTTTAGAGGAAAACCTTACTATTTAGAGATTCCCTAAATCTGGATCTAATGTTTCCTCTTCTTCACCACCCTCTTCTAGTTCCTCTAAACCTTCCTCTCCTTCTGCTCCTTCAAGATCTAAATCCTCTGGAAGTTCTACATCTCCAGCATCAACCTCTTCAAGAGCCTTAACTATTTCTTGGTAAAGTTCTAGCTCTGTTGCTTCTTCCTGTTCAAGAATTAATTTCGCTGCCTGAAGGTAAGCTGCATATGTTTCCAAATCCTCAGCTTCTTTGCTTAAGTCTGCAACTAATAGTATAGAAGGAATATGCCTTGGGTTAATTTGTAGAACCCCTGACAAATACTGCAGAGCTGTTTCTTGGTCTCCATCTACTATATAAACCTGAGAGAGGGTGTAGTAAAGCTGGTAGTTAAGAGGATTTAATGTAATGGCCATCTCTAATGAGTTAGTGGCATCTGAAACATGTTCGTCAAAACCTGCTCCAACTAAACCAGTAAACACTGTAGATCTTGTTAACCAGTTAGCATAAACAGCTGGAGAGATATCTGTCGTCTTTCTTGCAAATTCTACAGCATTACTCTTAAGTGCCATGACTGCCTGTAGATATTGATCCCTCTGTTCTGTATCATCCTCAGGTATCTGAGAATATGCTTCTGCAACAACACTCAACTGTTCTAACAAGATAAGTGTCTTCTTTCTGTTATAAAGAGGATTATTTCCATCTAGAGTCAGCGCCTTAGAATAGTAATCATCCATTGTCAGAATGAATTCTTCTCTCTCCTCAAGTGTTGGCTGAGCCTCCGCATCATCCTGGTATTTCCTGTTTTCTCTAATGGAATATGCTTCTGCTCTTAAGACATGGAAGCTAGATACCGTCCTGGCAAACCAAACGCCGAGTATAGAAACAGAGAGAATACCAACTATCACTGTAAGGAAAATATTGAAATTGTATAGAGATTTGTTTGCGTTAGATGGAGTGTCTAAATTAACAGCCCAGAACTTTAGTATGAACTTATCTCCTGGGGACCTCTGTAGATATTCCCTAATTATTGATCTAATAGAAACCAAAGTTAATAACAAGAAAGTTATCAAAACCGTAAAGGGGAAAAAGAAAGAAGCAACAAATAATACTAATAGTGTAATGTCTATTATTAGGAATCTCCAAGCCCCTCCCTTGTCATTTATTTCTCTTGCATCCTTAAGGTCTTTTATAAAAGCTCTTATTATTAAAAATCCTACAAACAACCAGATAAAAACCCACAACAAGCCTCCCGTAGTGACCTTTGTAAGAACCTCACTTACTCCTGTTTGGAAAGTAGAATCTCCTAAAACAAGAACACTCGTGTCTAATGGCTTAAATTTATTATATGCAATTGAATAGGTCCCTGGGCCATATCCGAGAAAACCCTGAACAAATCTGCTAACAATAACAGAACCAGAAATCATCCAAGAAAGGTCAAAACCTAAGGATAGTTCAGCTACAACCTCTAAGTCTTCTGGTAAGACAGATTCTCTCACATTCGGAATCTGCAAGAATATTACCGGAATAATTACAATGAAAACAGTTATTAGAGAGAAAAGGAAAAGCTGTCGTGAAGTCTCCTTGTCCACTCTGATAAATTTCAAAACGGGAATCAATAATCCTATCAATAGAAGCAAGATAACAGAAACTGTTACCAAACCCTCATTTATAGAAAACACCCAGATATTTATTGCCGAGAAAAGTCCAAAAATAATAGACAGAATAAATTCTAATTTCCCTCTCTGAGCTATTAAATATTCTCCTATTAGTCCTAGAGATAGAATTAAGCTAACAAAGTTTACAAGAATATGAGCACCTCCAAATCTCAATAGAGGCAGTCCTGCTTGATATAAATCTCTATAAACAGGTAGGAAACCCCAGATATTTAATCCAAAGAAAGAGAATAAACTCAAGAGGTTATTTATGAAAAAGCCAGTCAAAAAGAAAAAGATAAGAGAACGGACATCTTCCTCTCCTTTTATGAATCCTCTTGCAATTATGCTTACGAATAAAGCGACAATGAATACAATCACTCCACTTCCAAGTCTCCCATCAATTCCCCATAGACTTGTATTTATATCTACTGAAAATATTGTTGACAACAAGTAGGAAAACAGAATTAGGAAGAAACCTATATCTATTACACTCTTTAAGATACTAAGACTACCTCCCCAAAGCAGTTTTATAATCTCTAGACCCAAAATCACCGTTGAAACAGAAAGTATTAATAGAGACATACCTCTCTCTGTCCAATCCCAAGGAAAAGGGAAAATAGTAAGAGGGAGTAAAAATAATAGCCCCTTGAATAAAAATTTCTGTATAGCTGATATATTTATTCCTCCTCTAGAATTCGGTGTGGATTCTTGTAACATACTAAGGCAGTAAAGATATATTAATTAACATATATAGCAATAAATGCTACCACAAATGTTGGGAAAGTCCAATGACTCCCCCAACATCCTTAAGCCTTACTCCTCGTCTACAACTTCTCCTTCTTTGACCTCTCCTTCTTTCTTCTTCTCTGCTTTTTCTTCCTTCTCACCTTCCTCTTTCTCTTCCTTTGAAGCCTCCTCCTTGCTTGCCTGCTCATACATCTTTGCCCCGACTTCCTGCATCTTCTCGGAGAGTTCTTCTGTTTTCTTCTCTACCTCTTCCTTGTCAAAGTCCTCCTTCTCTATTAATTTCTTCAACTCTTCTGCAAGCTTCTCCATCTCCTCTCTCTGCTTTTCATCAATCTTATCTTTGTTATCCTTGATTAATTTCTCAACACTAAAGCAAAGAGTATCTGCATTATTTCTTACCTCTGCTCTCTCTCTTTTCTTTTTATCTTCCTCCGCATGCTTCTCGGCTTCTTTAACCATCTCATCTATCTCTTCCTCCTTAAGACCAGTTGAAGCAGTAATTGTTATCTTCTGTTCTTTCTTGGTAGCAAGATCTACAGCCTTAACATTAAGAATTCCGTTTGCATCTATTGAAAAGGAAACTTCTATTTGAGGAACACCTCTAGGAGCAGGTGGGATTCCATCCAAGATAAATCTCCCTAGAGTCTTGTTATCTTGTGCCATCTCTCTTTCTCCCTGAAGTACGTGAATTTCAACTGCTGGCTGATTATCTGCCGCTGTTGAAAAGATTTGCTTCTTCTCTACAGGAATTGTTGTATTTCTATCAATAAGCTTTGTCATAACACCTCCTAAAGTCTCCAAACCAAGAGACAAGGGGGTTACATCTAACAAAGTAATATCCTTAACATCTCCTGCTAAAACTCCTGCCTGGATAGCAGCACCAACTCCTACAATTTCGTCAGGATTTACTCCCTTGTTGGGCTCTTTACCGAAGATCTCTTCAACCTTCTTAACGATAGCAGGCATTCTTGTCATACCTCCAACTAAAAGTACTTGATCTACATCTTCTTTCTTGAGATCTGCATCTTTAAGAGCTTTCTCACAAGGTTTGACTGTTTGCTCAATTAGGTCAGAAGTTAGTTGCTCTAACTTTGCCCTTGTAAGCTTTTCTTTCAAGTGCTTTGGCCCTTTATCTGTTGCTGTAATATAAGGAACATTTATTTCTGTTTCCTCTGTTGTAGACAACTCTATCTTAGCCTTCTCAGCTGCTTCTCTTAATCTCTGAAGTGCTGTCCTATCCTCTCTCAAGTCAAAATTCTCTTTAGCTTTAAATTCATCTGCTAAGTAGTCTATTATTACCTGGTCGAAGTCGTCTCCTCCAAGATGTGTATCACCATTGGTTGAAAGAACTTCGAAGACTCCATCTCCAATTTCAAGGATTGAGATATCAAAGGTTCCTCCTCCTAAGTCGAAGATTGCTACCTTCTCGTCCTTCCCTCTATCTACTCCGTAAGCTAATGCTGCTGCTGTTGGCTCGTTAACAATTCTTTTAACTTTCAATCCTGCAATTTTTCCAGCATCTTTTGTAGCTTGTCTCTGTGAGTCATCAAAGTAAGCAGGGACTGTAATCACAGCCTCTTTTACCTCTTCTCCCAAAAATTCCTCTGCGTCTTTCTTCATTTTTGCAAGAATCTTTGCAGAAATCTCTTGAGGTGAGTACCACTTACTACCCATCTTAACCTCAACACCTCCGCTATCTGACTTCCTCATTTCAAAAGGAAGTAATTCCTTATCCTTCTTTACTTCAGGATCATCCCAGGGCCTACCAATCAATCTCTTAACAGAGTAGATTGTACTCTCTGGATTTGTTATAGCCTGGTTTTTTGCAGGAGTCCCGACTAAAATCTCTCCTTTATCATCCTCTGCAACAACAGAAGGGGTTAATCTCCCTCCCTGTGCATTGGGGATTACATTAGGTTTACCACCCTCCATGTATGCCATGACTGAGTTAGTTGTTCCTAAGTCTATTCCTATTATTTTAGACATAATATTTTTTATTAAAATTTAATTTCTATTTAGATACTACAACCCTTGCAGGTCGTACTACTGAACCATCTAATATGTATCCTGGTTGAACAGTGTCATATATTTTTCCTTTCTCTCCCTCTGGGACTGTTGCGATTGCTTCGTGTATATCTCTATTAAAATCCTCTCCTTTTTCTGGGACATATTGTTCAAAGCCCATCTCTTTGAGGCCTTTCTTCATACCCTCCACAGTAGCTAATATCCCTTCTAACCAAGATTTTCCTTTCTCGTCCATCTCTATATCCTTACTCGCGATTGCAGCTAACATTAAAGCGTCTAAAGTTGGAACTATTGTGTCAAAAAGGTCCTTCTTTATCTGTTGTAATCTAAGCTTGTCTCTCTTCTCAGAATTCTTTAACAGATTATGATAATCTGCCAAAGCTCTCTTTAATTGGTTTTCTACCTCTAGCTTCTCATCTTCTACCTTATCTATAGTAAGTGCTAACTCTTGGATCTTCTCCTCTAATTGGTCCACACTTAAATTCTTGTTTTTGTTTTCGTTTTTTTTCTTACTCATTGAAATCTTTTATTATCTTATCTCCATCCAGACATGGAATTCTCTAAAGCATTCTTTACCTCTTTGAGAGATTGAAGAACTTTCCCATACTCCATTCTCTTCGAACCGATTATTCCTACATAGGCTCTTTCTTTCTCCCAGAAGGGAATTCTTGTAAAGGCTAATGCACAATCTGCTAGAGTTTCTATTCCGGATTCTTCTCCTATTAATAGAGAAACACCAGAACCTGAATATTTCTCTACTAGGTTTGGCAAGAAGACATTGTCCTCTATGATATTTAATATAGTCTTTATTGACTCAATATCTTGAAATTCATCATATTTGAGAAGGTTAGAATAACCATATCCTCTAACATCCTCATCCAAGATCAGAAAGACTAAAGACTCTGTTTCCTTAGCTAGTATCTCTAATACCGCCTTAGCAATGGAATCTTTAGAGAACCTTTCTCTGAAAATTCCCTGTCTTATTTCTACTGTAATAAGAGGATTAAGACCATTTCTGTCTAAGAACTTTGTAACATAGAGCCTCAATGCTTGGTCTGTTGGTAAGCGTCCTGAGGAAATATGGCTTTTTTCTAGAAGTCCCAACCTCATAAGCTTAACCATTTCATTCCTAACAGTAGCTGAACTTACACCTAAATCATATTTTTCTAAAAGAGCTAGAGAGCCTACTTCAGAAGCTTCTTCCATAAATTCATTTATTACTGCCATCAGTATGGCTTTTTGTCTCTCTGTTAGATCCATATTAGCAAATGGACAAATTAACTGCTAAAGTATAAAGTATCATAGGCTTACTGTCAATATTGTAGAAAAACTGTTGCCCCCTCTATCCTTTTCTGCTATACTCCTAGACGTTATGGAAAAAATTACATTTGAAAAAAGAGAAGTCCTTGGAAAGAAGAATAAAAGACTCTTCGACGAGGGATACATACCCGCAGTTGTTTACAATTCTAAGGGAGATTCTACAAATATAAAAATCACAAGATCCTTTGCTACTAAGATTATGTCTGAAGTTACTTCTGCTACTGTTTTGGATGCAGAATATGATGGAAAAGACATGAAAGTAATCGTAAAGGAAATAGATGTTAATCCTTTTACTGAGAGGATTAGACACATTGCCTTCTTTGAAATAGATGAGAAACAGGAAATGACATTTACCATTCCATTCAGGATTGTTGGTGTTGCGCCAGCTGTTAAGAATAACCTTGGTATTTTAGTTGAAGTTCTCTCTTCTATAGATGTTAGAGGAAAACTTTCAGATCTTGTTCCATTTATTGAAATAGATGTAACAAAGCTAGAGCACCCAGGTCAATCAATCTCTTTGGATGATTTAGATCTTCCAAAATCTCTTGAATTGCTTAATGAGGACCTAGCAGAAACTACTGTAGTTACAATTACTGAGCTACAGGAAGAGATGGCAATAGAGGAACCTGAAGCAGAGGAAGAAGAGGAAGTTGAAGGTGAAGAGGGAGAAGGTGAAGAAGGAGAGGAAGGTGAAGGAGAAGAGGGAGAGGCAAAAGAGGAAGGTGAAGGAAAAGAAGAGTAATCTCTTTCAAAATTGTATCATTGTCTATATAATTGCTTATGATATCGGTTATTATCACATCTTTTAAAGAGCCCCGTACTATTAGGAAATGTATTTCCTCAATCGCAGACAGAAAATATTCTGGTATCCCTACCCCATTTGAAATCATACAAGTATCCCCAGATGAACTAACCCTTAAACAGGGGAAGAAAGAAGCTAATAAGCTTGGACTAAATAAACATCAATATATACAGGTAAGAGACCCTAAGAAAGGGAAACCTTTTGCCCTTAAGATGGCACTTAAGAAAGCACAGGGGGATATCATAATCCTAACGGATGGAGATGTATATTTTGAAAAAAATGCTGTTAAAAAGCTTGTAGAACCATTTAAAGAAGAGAATGTGGGAGGTGTTAGTGGTAGACCTAAATCACAAGATAAAAAGGATAATTATTTTGGATACTGGGGACATCTTCTATCAGATTCTGGAGACCACAGAAGAAAAGCAACTATGGAGAAGGTGCAGGGAGAGGATTATTATGTAGGAAAAGACTCTTTCTTCCCGATGAGTGGATATATTATGGCAATAAGGAATATAGATTTTGATATCCCCGCAGATGTTTTATCTGATGACGCATATATTTCCTATTCTTTAAGAAATATGAACTTAGACATTGCTTATGCTCCCAAAGCAGTATGTTATGTTAAATATCCAACAAATCTAAAAGATTATTACAAACAGAAAGTTAGGTCTCTTGGAGGATTTAAACAATTAAAAAGGATGGGTGTATTTAAGAGGGACAAACAGAGTAGAAGTTTTTTGATCGAATTGCCTTATGCGTTTTTCGTTCTTAAGTATGCTTCCAATATTGAGGAGTTTTTTTGGTCTATATTGTTATTCCCTGTTAGATTAATTACCTGGATTAGAATATTCTGGGAGAGAGATATTCTTAAAAAGGGAATGCCTAAAGGTGGTTGGGAAAGGATAGAGAGTACCAAGTAAAAGGGTTATTAAATATTCATTTAGGATGTTAAGGATTTACTGTTGGTACACTTGAGATTTTATTCTCTTTAATATGTGTACCAACAGTTGGCCAAATTAAGAAGATTACTCTTCTTGATCTGGACTAATATCCTCTTCTTTCGCAAGTTTTTCTTTTTTTCCCTTTATACCGATTACCTCAAAAACCATCATAAATAGAGCATGGACACTCGCAAATCTCCATATAGCATAAAAGAAGAAATCAATCTTAGGAATGTCCATCACTGAAATGCCTGAATCTATAGGGTTGGATATTTCCACAAGTGCAAGTATTACGGAAAAAACAAACTCGAGAAGGAAAGTCACCAAAAACATTAGCAGAAACATTTTCAATAATATGTACCAGACTCCAGAAACACTTTTCAACTCAATTGCTGCCTCACAAGCCAGAGGTACATATACCATCAATAAGAAAACTATAGACAGAGAACCCAAAAAGGACGTACTTCCGGAGTTAAGGAAACCCCACCCAACCAAAAACAAAAATATTGACGAGATTATCATATAGTATCTTCTAGGCATAATAAACTCCTTTTCTAGTGATATGAACAAACTTGATTGAGATTAAGAGGATCAACAGACGACTGAGTCATCTACTGATTCCTCTTAACATCTAAATGAATATTTAATTGGAAAAGAACAGATAAAACTAGGAAATTATTAACTAATACATTATATCAAGAAACGACCCTATAGTAAATCTGAGGCATGAAGAGATATTAAATAAAAAGGGACTCATTCTGAGTCCCTTCTAACTTCGTATTTAATAAAAGATTACCATCTAAAGTGTGCAAATGCTTTATTAGCCTCTGCCATTCTCTCGGTATCTAACTTCTTCTTAACTGCATCTCCTTCTCCATTGTAAGCAGTTACTAATTCATTCATTAGAATATCTTCGAATGATTTACCTGACTTATTCCTAGCAGCATCTACAATCCATCTAACAGATAGAGCTTCTTGCCTTCTAGGTGTTACTGGAACTGGAACCTGATAGTTAGCTCCTCCTACCCTTCTAGCCTTAATCTCTAAAGCTGGTCTTACATTATCTATAACTCTCTCAATAAATGTAATAACATCTTTTTCTTTAACTTGTTCTGCTCCCTTTTCCAAAGCTGCATAAACCATTTTCTCTGCTAAAGATTTTCTTCCGCCCTGCATAACTTTGTTTATGAGTCTTCCGATTATCTCGCTCTTATATACCCTATCCTTCTTCTGTTCTCTTTTCTTTGCTCTTTTTCCTCTCATAGTAGTTTCTTTAAATTAAAAACGAAATTATTATTCTTCCATATCTTCAATCTTAACACCGTACTTGGATCTAGCCTTTCTTCTACCCTTAACACCTGCAGTATCATACTTACCTCTTACAACAATATATTTAACACCTGGAAGGTCTCTCTTCCTACCTGCCTTAACAAGAACAACAGAGTGCTCCTGTAGGTTATGTCCCTCTCCTGGGATGTAAGCAGTAACCTCCATACCGTTAGAGAGTCTTACCCTAGCAACTTTTCTCAAAGCTGAGTTAGGCTTTTTAGGTGTCATTGTCTTAACTTGAAGACATACCCCTCTCTTAAAAGGATTAGGTGTTTTCTTATATCTATTCTTCAAAGGATTAAAATCTCTAGCAAGATGTATATGCTTGGCTTTCTTAGATTTCGATTTCCTAGGTTTTCTAATTAATTGATTTATTGTTGGCATAACGTCGTATTATATATTAAAACTGTCTAAAAATTAAGTTCTGGGATCTCTCTTATATCTTTTATCTCGGCTTTTTCTCCAACCGGGATAGGTCTCCCAATAATTACATTCTCTTTCATACCTCTGAGATAATCCTTCTTCCCAAGAATAGCTGTACTTGTAAGTACTCTTACTTGTTCCTGGAATGATATGGCAGAAAGGAAACTCTCCGTATACAAAGCTGATGTCTTTATACCAAGGATTTTAGGGATAATCAAGGCCTTGTTCTTTCCTTCTTCCAAAAGAAGCTCGTTCTTAGCCTCTGCGAGGAATCTGTTTACCAAAGATCCAACCAAGTAGTCAGAGTCTCCAGAACCAAATACCTTCCCTAACCTTACCATCTGTCTTAAGATAATCTCTATGTGTAGGTCATCTATTGTTACTCCCTGCTCATTAAATACCTTCTGAACTCCGTCTAGAATATATTTCTGAGCGGTAACCATATCTGCAACTTCTGTTAATTTCTTAGGATCTACTGAACCTTCTGTTAACTGGTCTCCTGCTTTAACTTCCTGTCCATTCTTTATCAATATCTCGATTCCAGGTAGAACAGAGATTGTTTCTTCAGCTTTAACCTTTCCTTTAACGGTGAGAATTCCTCCCTCTAAAGACACAGTTCCGTCAAATGCAGCTTGTCTCTCTACATCTTCCATATCTATATACATTATCTGACCAGATTTAACCTCTTGACCATCCTCCACAAGAACTTTCTTTGCTTTAGCTACAACATAGTATCTTGTCATCCTTTTCTCCCCTATGATTGTAATTACAGCAGATTCATCTTCAGCAACTTCTACGTTTGCTTTCCCATCTATAGATGCTATTTCTGCCTCTGCCTTAGGTGTTCTTGCCTCAAATAGCTCTTCAATTCTAGGAAGACCTTGGGTAATGTCGATCTTTGCAACTCCTCCCTTATGGAAGGTCTGCATAGTCATCTGCGTTCCAGGCTCTCCAATGGATTGTGCAGCTATAACACCAACCGCTTTACCCATCTCTATCTCTTCATCATTCTCTAGATTCAAACCGTAACACTTCTTACACATTCCTAATGGTGCTTCACAGAGGATAGGAGTTCTTACATAGACTTCTTCTATTCCTGCATCTAGTATTTCGTCAGCGACTTCCTTGATGATAGTCTCATTCTTCTTTGCAAGAATCTTCTTTCCATCCTTTACATCCTGAGCTAAGACTCTTCCATAGATTCTGTCCTCAAAGTCCTCTCTTCTGTCATCACCCTTCTTCATAACAAATCCCTCTCCCTCGTAACCACAGTCCTCTGACCTAATGATTACATCATGAGCAACATCTACCAACTTTCTAGTTAAATAACCAGAAGATGAGGTCTTAAGAGATCTGTCTGCAATACCCTTTCTTCCACCGTTTGCTGCAACGAAGTATTCAAAGGCACTTAAACCGTCTCTATAGTTACTCTTAATAGGCATTGGGACCCAGTTTCCTCTAGAGTCTCTAACAACACCCTTAATAGTAAGAACCTGTCTTGCCTGAATCTTACC
>NPIE01000239.1_pt1 | contig 49659 bp, 45 predicted proteins | sample 8637661 | NCBI WGS metagenome assembly NPIE01 (sample SAMN07420842, study PRJNA396082) | bioreactor metagenome | isolation source: sample BA12 brine-fed electro-methanogenic bioreactor BA | place: Japan: Kochi | collected 2016-12-09 | reverse complement strand
TCCGAGGTTACGATCAGGAGATGCTCGCCCAGGTCGTAAATGTCGCGGACCTTGCCGCGATTTACGAGGTTGAGATCGGAAAGATTGGTTTCTTTCACCGTTTTCATGCACATTACCTTTCAAGCAGATTCGACAGCGCAGGGGTTATCTCGATTGTTGCTTCTTCGCGCAGGGCGGCCAGCTCTTCTTCAAGGGCCTGTTGTTCTTTTTGTGACTGGAGGGCGGTTCTCAGCTCCTTTTTAGTCTCTTCGTCCAGGGCAGCCATGTCTGCGGCGCTGCGCTGCTTCAATACAGCGACAACGAATTTACCTTCGACCTCATAGACCTGGGGGAGAACAGAACCTAGCTTCTCGACGGTGAATGCATCCTTCGACATCGGCTCGCTGTTTCCGACCCGCGGGATGAACGTCTCATAGGTGCGGGAGAAAGTGCCGGTTTCTTCGACTTCTACACCTGAAGATTGTGCAGCTTGAGCCAGAGATTTGCCGTTTTGGAGAGCCTGCATCGCCTTTTTGGCCGTTTCTTCAGCCAGTTCGCAAGACTTTTCTCTGCGATAGCGTGCTTCAACTTTTTCGCGTACCTCGGAGAGTTCGGGCAGGCGACTGGGGCGGACCTCTTTGACGGTGAAAAGATAAACCCCGTCAGAGGCGACCACCGGTTTTGCAAGCTCGCCGGGCTTGAGGCTGAAGGCGACCTGGTTGATTTCCGGAATACGGCCGATGCCGGGAATCGACTCGTCCCGTGCAAAGAAGTCGGTTTCTTCTACGTTCAGGCCGCTTTCCTGAGCAGCGCCTTCAATATCGCCGTCTTTGCGGTTGAGATTGTAGGCATCCATCGCTTTTTCGATGGCAAGCTGTTTGGCCTTCTCTTCACGCAGGCTTTTTCTGACGGTGTCGATAACCTCGTCCAAAGGCTTGAAGCCGGCTTCGATGTGCCCGGTGACCTTGACAATGTGAAAGCCGTGGGAGGTGCGAACGAGGTCGCTAATTTCCCCCGGCTTGAGGTCGAAGGCTGCCCGCTCGAAATTCTGTGTCATGGTGCCGCGCGGGAAATACCCCAGTGATCCACCCTCGCGCGCGGTGGCGTCATCATCGGAGTAGCGTCGCGCCAGATCGGCGAAATCTTCACCGGTCCTGACCTGCTGCAGAACCTTTTCGGCCAGTTCGCGCCGCTTGTTGACCTTTTCCTGTTCGGCGTCCTCCTCGACCCGGATCAGGATGTGAGATGCCTCCACCTGCTCGGGGATTTCGAACTGTCCCAGGGTGCGCCTGTAGTGTCGGTCCAGCTCTTCTTCGCTGAGAACCACCTCGTCGCGGTAGTTCTCAGGATTGAACTCGACGTATTTCAGCGCAACGGTTGCAGGGATGCGGAAGTCCTCCCGGTTCTGCTCGAACCATACGGCAAGCTCAGCCTCTTCGACCTGGACTTTGTTCTCGAAACGGGCTGGAACAAAGGAGATGAAGTCGAGGTTGATCTCCTCCCGGCGGCGGCGGAACTCGTCGGCGATTTCTTCTTCGCTGACGGAAACACCCTGTTTGATACGCTCGATCATTTTATCGATCAGAAGCTGGCGGCGCTGCGCGGCCTCGAACTCATCCGGGCTGATACGCTGGTATTGCAGGACCTCCAGATAGCGATTTCTGCTGAAGACCCCGTTTTCCTGAAAAGAAGGGATCTGGGCGATGGACTCGACCAGCTCTTCCTTGGAGACCTTGATGCCCGATTCTCGTGCCTGCTGCGCCAGGAGTGTCTGGTCAACGACCCGCTCCAGAGCCATCTGTTTCATCCCGAGCTGGCGCTCCATCTCGGGCGTAAACTGTTCGCGGTAGAGGCTCTGATAGAGTGTGTAGAGATTGCTGTAGGCTCGCTGATAAGTGTCAAGAGGAATTTTGTCGCCGTTGATGCGCAACGCAGTGGCGCTGGAATCCCCTCCGCGATCGTCACCTTTTCCCCAGACCAGGAAAATCGTGCCGACAAAGGCGGCAATAATGACCCAGAAAACAAGTTTAACGATGGTCGACTTCTGTTTTCTACGAATAAGATCAAGCATTTTTTCAAGAGTCTCCTCAGCTTTAAGACATAAAAATAAGAGTGCATATTAAGACATGCGGCAGGGAAGAAGCAATATTTTTTTGTATTTTATAACCTTGCTAAACAGGGGCGGTTTTGGTACTGTAATCGCCGATTTGAAGGGGGCCCGCCTCCCTGCGTGAAAGGAGTCGCCGAAAAAATGTTTAACCTTTTCAATTCCGTTCTCGGCCTGTTTTCCAACGATCTGGCCATCGACCTCGGTACGGCCAACACTCTGGTCTATCTGCGGGGCAAGGGCATCGTGGTCTGCGAGCCCTCCGTGGTCGCCGTGCAGAAAGACAGCGTCGGGCAGCGCAAGGTGCTCGCTGTAGGGATGGAGGCCAAGAAGATGCTGGGGCGCACCCCCGGCAGCATTGTCGCGATCCGCCCCATGAAAGACGGGGTCATCGCGGATTTCGACATCACGCAGGAAATGTTGCGGTATTTCATTCAGAAGGTTCATAACCGCAAAACTCTGGTTCGCCCCCGTATTGTGATTTGCGTGCCTTCGGGCATTACGCAGGTTGAAAAGCGCGCAGTCAAGGAATCGGCTGAGTCCGCCGGTGCTCGAGAAGTTTACCTGATCGAAGAGCCGATGGCTGCTGCGATCGGTGCGGGCCTGCCGATCACCGAGGCTTCCGGGAACATGATTGTCGACATCGGCGGCGGCACCACAGAGGTTGCTGTAATTTCGCTGGCCGGGATCGTGTACGCCAAAAGCGTGCGGGTCGGAGGCGACAAGATCGATGAGGCGCTGGTCCAGTATCTCAAGCGCAAATACAATCTTCTGATTGGCGAGCGCACCGCCGAGCAGATCAAGATTGAGATCGGCAGCGCCTATCCCGATCCCGACGGCGAAGTTCGAACGATGGAGGTCAAGGGGCGTGACCTGGTGAGCGGCATTCCGAAAACTCTGGAAGTCGACTCAAGTGAGGTCCGGGAAGCTCTGTCGGAAACGGTTAATGCCATTGTCGAAGCTGTGCGGATTGCTCTTGAGCGAACTCCGCCTGAACTGGCCGCCGATATTGTCGATAAGGGGATCATTCTTGCGGGCGGCGGTGCCAACCTGCGTAACCTGGATATTCTGCTGCGCGAAGAGACCGGACTCCCCGTCGTTATCGCCGAGGATCCGCTTTCCTGCGTCGTGCTCGGGTCGGGCAAGGTGCTCGATGAGCTTGACCTGCTTAAACGCGTAACGGTAACCTCCTGAACGCATCAAGATCCTGGCGCGAAAGTAGCGCGCATAGAAATTTTGTGATGTTTTAATTTTCAACAAAGGGGGCCTGTAGGCCCTCTTCGTGTTTTCCCGAGGTGGCTTTTGCGGGAACCCTATAAAAAATATCGCCCGATATTGCTGGGACTCGCCCTGCTTCTTGCGGCGCTTCTTCTCTACAGCCTCAATCTGAGACAGAAGGAGAGCACCAGTCTTTTTGAACAAGCGGTCATTACCCTGACCTCCCCCTTGCAGAAAGGGCTTGATCTGGCCGGTGAGCGGGTTGCTCACTGGTGGACCCGTTATGTCTGGCTGGTGGATGCTGCTCGCGAAAACGAGGCGTTGAGAGCGGAAAACCGGCTGCTGAGGGGAGAAATCGACGATCTGCGCGAAATCCGACTCGCCAATGAACGTTTGCGAAAGCTGCTTGAGTTCAAAGACGAGGTTGCGCTGTCGGCGCTGCCGGCCCGGGTCATCGGTTTTGACGCCTCGACCTGGTCCCGTACTGTTGTGCTTGACAAGGGAGCGCGCAGCGGCGTGAAGGAGGGAATGCCGGTCGTGACCAATGCCGGTGTTGTCGGGCGCGTGATCAAGGTCGCACCCGGACAGTCGCGTGTGCTTCTGATTACCGATGCGGCTTCCGCTGCCGCAGTGCTGGTGCAGCGCACCCGCACACGGGCGGTCTGCCGTGGGCGCGGTGATACGCTGGTTCTCGATTTCGCTTTGCGCCAGGAGGATGTTCAGGTCGGGGACCAGGTCGTGACCTCCGGCACGGGGGGAATCTTCCCCAAAGGTCTCCTGATGGGGGCGGTGGTGAAAGTCGCCCGGGGTGACTACGGCTTGTTCCAGTCTGTTGAAATGGAGCCTGCAGTCGATTTTTCGCGTCTGGAAGAGGTCTTGATCCTGACGGAGGAATCACAATGAAGTCTCTCGTCTGGGTTTTGTGCATCGGTATTCTCATTGCTTTTCTGCAGACCACGATTCTGTCCCGCATCAATCCGCCTTCCATCCGTCCCGACCTTTTCGTTTTCCTGGTGGTCTACCTGAGCATGACCCAGAATACCTCCCGAGGTGGCCCGCTGGCCTGGCTGCTGGGGCTGCTCAAGGACAGTTTTGCCGGAGTCACTTTCGGCCTTCACGGGTTTGCTTTTGTGGCGACTTTTCTTCTGGCCCGGCTCGTTGTGCGACAGCTCAACCCGGAAAGTTCCCTGCTGCTGGTGCTGCTGGTTTCATGCGCCATGGCCGTGGAAAATGGGCTGATTGCAATGAGCCTGTTGATGCTGGCCGATGCCGGTGACGGTTGGCGCATTGTTTTGCAGCAGATCCCGGCACAGGTTGTGATCGGGGCGGTTCTGTCCTGTCTGTTTCTACCTTTCATCCGATGGGACGGCCGTCGCGCGCGTGCCGCCAACGGACCCCGTCTGTCATGATGAACGTGAAAAGTCAATGGTCGGAGAAGCCCGATCTTACCAAGCGTTTTCTTTTTCTCTTCCTGGCGGCCGTCGCCATCATGCTGCTGCTGCTGCTGCGATTGTGGTATCTGCAGGTGATCAGTGCGGAGCGGTTTCAGCAACTCTCCGAAAAAAATCGTATTCGCTATATTCCCATCTCCGCCCCTCGTGGGCCTGTCTATGACCGTGACGGGCATTTGCTGGTAGACAACCGGCCTTCCTTCAGCGTGTCTGTTATGCGCCAGGACGTGTCCGATCGCGACCAGCTTCTTGAGCAGCTTTCCGAGTATCTTGAAATTCCTGTTGAGGATCTTGCTCGTCGCTGGGAAGCCGGGCGGAAATTCCCCTATTATCGTCCGGTCCATCTGGCGGAAGATATCAGCCGCGAGCAACTCGAGCGGGTGCAGGAGAATTCCGTGGACCTGCCGGGCGTGCTGATCGATGTGCAGCCGCTGCGCTCCTATCCCTATGAGGATGTTGCCGCCCACGTGTTCGGCTACCTGGGAGAGATCACCGAGGAGCAGTTGCGCAATGGCGATTACCGGGATTATCGTTCGGGGGAATATGTCGGCAAAAGCGGCCTGGAGAAGAAGCTCGAATCCTATCTGAAGGGGAAAGACGGGCAGCGTCTCCTGGAAGTCGACGTGCGCGGTAAAGAGCTGCGGGTATTGCGGGTGCAGGAGCCCGAACCCGGCAACCGGGTTTTTCTGACCCTGCGGGAAGATGTTCAACTGGCTGCTGAGAAAGCGCTTACTGGTCAGGCCGGCGCGGCGGTGGCAATCGATGTCGACACCGGCGAGATCCTGGCCATGGCCAGCCGCCCCTCTTTCAATCCAGCCATTTTCGCCCGCGGCATTTCGGGTGCCGAGTGGATTTCATTACTCCAGGATTCCCGTCACCCTCTTCAGAACAAGGCGCTGACAGGGCAATACCCGCCGGCCTCGACATTCAAGATCGTCACGGCGCTGGCGGCACTGCGGGCCGGTGCTGCAACCGCTGCAACCCGGGTGGACTGTGATGGCCATATCACCCTGGGACGGCGCAATTTTCGCTGCTGGAAGCGTTATGGACACGGTCCGACAGACCTGAAAAAAGCGATGCGTGAAAGCTGCGATGTCTGGTTTTACCGGGTCGGACTGGAACTGGGAATCGATAAACTCTCTGAGATGGCTCTGGAACTGGGGCTCGGCAATGCGCTCGGATTTGACCTCGGGGGTGAAAAATCGGGACTGGTGCCGACCCGGGACTGGAAGCGTGCGCGGTTCAACGCCCCCTGGTATGATGGTGAAACAGTCAATACCTCGATCGGGCAGGGGTTTGTCCTTGCCACTCCGCTGCAATTAGCCACCATGACTGCAACCGTGGCCAACGGCGGATCTCTGCTGCGGCCGCACATCATTAAAAAAATTGAGAGCTGGGACGGGGAAATTCTACTGGAATCTGACCCCGAAGTGCTGCACACCGTTGACTTTCCTCCCAATAATCTGAAAATCGTGCAGAACAGCCTTGAGGCGGTTGTGAACGAACAACGTGGGACCGGGTGGGCTGCCCGTCTTGACCAGGTGAGGGTTGCAGGGAAAACCGGTACAGCGCAGGTGATCCGTCGTCGTGCAGACGATGAGGAACCGGATGAAGAAGGGATCCCCTATCGATTTCGCGATCATGCCCTGTTTGTCGCCTATGCTCCTGCCGAAGATCCGCGTATCGCCGTTGCCGTTATCGTTGAGCATGGCGAGCACGGCAGCACTACGGCCGCACCTGTGGCCCGCAGCATCCTGCAGGCTTACTTCGGACTCCCGGAAGACCGCGTATCTCCGGTCAACGGCTACCCTGGAGACTGATTATAATGTTTGACCGCCGTTTACTGTTCAATTTTGACTGGACTCTGCTGCTGACTGTTCTGGCCCTGGCTGCAATCGGCATTGCCAATCTCTACAGTGCGACCTCCGGCTGGGAGGCGACCAGCACCCCCATTTATCTCAAGCAGCTTTCCTGGCTGGGGATCGGCCTTCTCATCGCTATGGGAATGTGTTGTTTTGATTACCGCCACATCGAACACGTGGGGTTCAATCTGTACCTGGTCAACCTGCTGTTGCTGGTGGCGGTTCTGGTAGTGGGGAAGACCTCGATGGGGGCTACCCGCTGGCTCGATTTCGGAGCTTTTAATCTGCAGCCGAGCGAGGTGATGAAGATCGTCATCATCATCACCCTCGCGCGTCATTTCAGCGAGTACGGGCACCTCCAGGGGCATACGCTGCGCGAACTGGTGCGGCCTTTCGCGCTGGTGGCAGTTCCTGTGGTGCTTACCATGAAGCAACCGGATCTGGGAACAGCTCTCCTGATTCTGTTTATCGCCGCGGTTATGATTCTTTTTGCCGGCATCCGTCGCTCAACCCTGACGGCCCTCGGCGTCTTGGGCACGCTGGCGGCCGGTGGCGGGTGGTTTCTGCTGCGCGACTACCAGAAGCAGCGCATCCTGACATTTCTCAACCCCGAAAGCGATCCCCTCGGCTCCGGCTATCACATCATCCAATCGAAAATTGCCGTCGGCTCCGGCGGTTTGTTCGGTAAGGGCTACATGCAGGGCACCCAGTCGCAGCTGTCTTTTCTGCCCGAGCGCCACACGGATTTCGCGTTTTCAGTTTTTGCCGAAGAGTGGGGGTTCGTTGGGAGCTTCTTCCTTTTGATGCTTTATCTTTTCCTGATTGTGTGGGGGATCTATATTGCCCGCTGCGCCGCCGACCGCTTCGGTACTTTTCTGGCGGTCGGGGTGGTGGCCATGCTGTTCTGGCATATCGTGGTCAACCTGGGAATGGTGATCGGCCTGTTGCCGGTTGTCGGTGTGCCCCTGCCTCTATTTTCCTATGGAGGCACCAGCATGGTGACGACTATGATCGGAACAGGGCTGCTGCTCAATGTCAGTATGAGGCGCTTCATGTTCTGAGAGAGGATATCTGAATGCATTCCTTAAGAGTGAAGAGTTTTTGTTATAATGAACCACGAACCTGCAACGACTGAACCCTGGCAGGAGGCTGGCGTTATGAAAAAAGCTCAATTCTGGGAACCTCTCGATCAGCACCGCGTCCTCTGCAATCTGTGTCGGTTTCACTGCCGCATCGCGCCCGGTCGCCGTGGGATATGCGGCGTGCGGGAGAATCGCGACGGGACTCTCTATACCCTGGTCTATGGGTGGAGCATTGCCGAGCACGCCGATCCGATCGAAAAAAAGCCGCTGTTTCATTTCCTGCCCGGTACGCGGAGTTTGTCCGTTGCGACCGCCGGCTGCAATTTCCACTGTCTGCACTGTCAGAACTATCAGATTTCCCAACTGTCCCGCGAGGGAGGTGGAGAGATCCCCGGCCAGCCCCTGTCGCCGGAACAGATTGTCTCCCGCGCGCTGGATGCCGGCTGCCGCTCCATTTCCTATACCTACACCGAACCCACCATCTTCTTTGAATATGCCTACGATACGGCCGTGCTGGCTCGCGAAGCCGGGTTGAAAAATGTTTTTGTCAGCAATGGCTATATCACCATCGAAGCCTTGGAAAAAATCGCTCCCTACCTCGATGCAGCCAATATTGACCTGAAGGCGTTTTCCGACAAGTTTTACCGCGAAGTGACCGGCGCGAGCCTGGCAGGTGTGCTGGACTGCCTGCGCGATTATCATCGGCTGGGAATCTGGCTGGAGGTGACCACGCTGCTGATCCCGGAACATAACGATGCTTCTGACGAACTGCAGGCGATGGCTTCATTTATTGTCGATGAGTTGGGAGTGGATACGCCCTGGCATGTGACCGCATTCTACCCGACTTATCGCATGAACGACGTGCCTCCAACCCCTCCGAAAACCCTGCTTCGAGCACGTCGTATCGGTCAAGAAGTTGGGCTGCACTATGTTTATACCGGGAATGTCGCGGATGTGGAGGGTGAAAGCACCTTCTGCCCCCAGTGTGGCGCGCTGGTTATCGAGCGGCGCGGCTTTCGCCTGGGCACTTGCCGCCTGAATCAGGGGAAATGCAGTGAGTGCGGAGCCCGTATAGCCGGAGTCGGTCTGGATTAGTGCCTTGCCGCTTCACGGGGCGGGGATGCCGGTTGACGGGGGGAAAGCCAGAAATCATTGTTGTCGAGTGGATCGAAATAGCGGATACGGTCGGGGCCCGGCACGGGATGCGTTTTCTCCCGGGGGGTGTTTTCGTGGAGCAGGCGGTCGACGGTGAGCATGATCGCCAATGCCGGGCCATGCCGGTCGAGGGCGTGAAGGGCATAAGTAGAGCAGGTTGGCGTCATGGGGCAGCGGGGGCCATCGACGGGGGAGATGAATTTTTGGAAAAAGCCGATCCCGTAGCGCAGGATGCTCATGTCGCTGCCCTCGTCGGCCGTTGGTGAATGACGCGTTGCAGGCACCTGCCAGGGCCCCCAGGACGGTGCCGGGGCATTTGCTGTCGCGCCCCCGCTTGGGCTCGCCAGAAGCAGAAGTAGGGCAGTGCCCCACAGGACTCTCATCATGATGGGTCCTTCGGATCGTCGCCGCGCTTTTTTTCGTGCCGCAAGGAATCGTGATAGCGCATGCGCTCGCCGATCATCTTCTCATAACCGCGATCCGTCGGGGTGTAAAACCGCCGCTCCGCCAATTGATCGGGGAGATGGGTCTGGGGTGCCACGCCGTGTTCATAATCATGGGCGTAGCGGTAATCGCGCCCGTATCCCAGGTCTTTCATCAGGGAGGTCGGTGCGTTGCGGATGTGCATCGGCACCGGCAGCGCGCCGCTGTTGCGCACCTCCTTCAAGGCGGCGTTGATGCCGGCATACGAGGCATTACTTTTGGGTGCCGTGGCAAGGTAGGTCACGCCCTGGGCCAAGTTGATCCGTGCTTCGGGCAGACCGATAAAATGCACCGCCTGCTGAACGGCAAGGGCGATCTGCAGGCCGCGCGGGTCGGCATTGCCCACATCTTCGGATGCGAAAATAACCAGGCGGCGGGCAATGAACAGGGGATCATCGCCGGCCTCCAGCATGCGTGCCAGCCAGTAGAGGGCGGCGTCCGGGTCGGAGCCGCGCATGCTTTTGATCAATGCCGATATGACGTTGTAATGCTCTTCGCCGCCTTTGTCGTAGAGCAGCGGCTTTTTCTGCAGGCTTTCTGCGACGTGGTCCCGTGTCAGAACATGGCCTTCGGCTGAGAGGGTTGCGACTTCCAGCGCGTTCAAGGCGGCGCGCGCGTCGCCGTCGGCGCTTTCGACGATGAAGTCAAAAGCCTCCTGCTCTAGTTCCATGTGGCGGTCCCCAAGGCCGCGTGGATCGCTCAGTGCGCGACGCAGCAGCGCGCCGATGGCCTCGGCGTCAAGGGGGTGAAGGACAAAGACACGTGAGCGCGACAGCAGCGCGGCATTCACTTCAAAGGACGGGTTTTCGGTCGTTGCGCCGATCAGAATGATGTCGCCGCGTTCGACGTGGGGGAGAAAGGCATCCTGCTGCGCCTTGTTGAAACGGTGAATCTCGTCGATGAACAGCAGTGTCTTGCGTCCGTGGTAGGCTTTGTCTTCCCGCGCCTTGGCGACAATCTCCCGCACGTCTTTGACTCCCTGCAGCACAGCCGAGAAGGAAACAAAATGGCTGCGGGTGGTGTGCGCGATGACTTGGCCCAGGGTTGTTTTGCCCGTGCCCGGCGGGCCCCAGAAAATCAGGGAAGATATCCGGTCGGTTTCAATCAGGCGCCGCAGGGGCTTTCCCGGGCCAACGAGATGCTGCTGCCCGACGACCTCGTCAATGCTGCGCGGCCGCATGCGTTCGGCAAGTGGGGCATCGGGGGATTCCTGTCTGCTGTGTTCAAATAGATCCATTTTAGATTTTATCTCCAGTCGGAGCGATTCTAGCATAAGGATTCCTGCTGCAACAACTGCCGCGGATGCCATCGACAGGGATAGACTCGGAGCCCGAGCTGTGGTAATTTCCGACGGCAATCAAGGAGGATTCCGGATGAAGAGAGTTGGACTCTACGCAAAAAAACATCATCCCGACGCCGTCGGTTTCGGACGCGAGGTCATGAACTGGCTGCTCGCGCGCAATATCGAGGTGATGCTTGAGGAGGATCTTGCCTCTGCTCTCGGCGTCACGCGCGATTATGTGGATGACGAGATTCCCGAGCGCTCGGATCTGATCATCGTTCTGGGGGGCGATGGAACCCTGATTTCAGTCGCCCGTCATGTCGGGGCGCGCATGAAGCCGATCCTCGGCGTCAATCTCGGCAGCCTGGGATTTCTTACAGAGATCACGCAGGATGAGACTTTTACCACGCTTGAACGGGTGGTTAAGGGAGATTTCGAGGTTTCCGGCCGTTTAATGCTCGACGCGGTGGTGCGCCGCGACGGCAACGAAATTGCGCGCTATTCCGTTCTTAACGATGCCGTAATCAACAAAGGGGCCCTGGCGCGCATTATCGATATGGAAGCCTGGGTCGATCAGGATTACCTGACGACATTCAAAGCCGACGGGCTGATCATTGCGACACCCACCGGTTCCACCGCTTACAACCTGGCCGCCGGCGGACCGATTATTTATCCCGGCCTGAACTGCCTCGTCATCTCGCCTATCTGCCCTCATATGCTGACCAACCGGCCGGTGATCGTTTCGAGCAAGTCGGTGATCCGCATCGAGGTTAAATTCCAGGACCAGCATGTGGTGCTGACAGCCGACGGACAGGTGGGCATGCCGCTGCGCGGCGGCGATGTGGTTGAGCTGCGTCGCTCACAGACCCGCACCATGCTGGTCAAGAGCCCGAGCAAAAATTATTTCGAGGTGCTGCGCGCCAAATTACGCTGGGGGGAGCGCTGAGGTGCTGACCGATCTCAACATCCGCAACTTTGCGATCATCGACCGGCTGCATGTGCGTTTCGGCGCCGGTTTCAACGTTCTCAGTGGAGAAACCGGCGCCGGCAAGTCCATTCTTCTCGGCGCGGTCGGCCTGCTGCTTGGCGCGCGGGCGCGTGTCGAGGATATCCGCACCGGAGAGGATGAAGCCGCTGTGGAGGCCTTGTTTGAGATCGACGAGCAGATGGCGGCCGACCTTGCTCCGTTGTTCGAGGAGGGGGCGATCGACTTCGATGGATCGGAGGTTCTGATTCGCCGACTCGTGAGCCGCAACGGCAAAAATCGCGTGTTTCTCAACGGCGCCCTGGTCACTCTGGGGCAGCTGCAGGCTGTCACCGGAAAACTGGTGACCATTTACGGCCAGCATGAGCACCAAAGTCTGCTCAAGTCTGAAAATCACCTGAAACTGCTTGATGATTTTGCCGGCAGCAGATCTCTTCTCGCCTCTTATCGCAGGGCTTATGAAGATCTCCGGCGGGCGCGCGAGAATCTGGACCGGCTGGAAACCGGCGAACGCGAACGACGGCAGCGCATCGATCTGCTCTCTTTTCAAAGCAGCGAAATTGCCGCAGCGCATCTCCAAGAGGGGGAAGACGAAGAGCTTGAGAGTGAAAGGCGCCTGCTGCAGAATGCTGAAAAACTCACTGCCGCGACGCTGGGCGGATTTAACCATCTGTATGGGGAGGATGGAGCCGTCTGCGAGATGGTCGATCAGGCGGCGACCTCCCTCGAAACACTGCTGGAGGTGGATTCACGCCTGGGCGAATTTGCCGAAGCCCTGCGCAGCGCACAATACAGCCTGGAGGATGTCGCGGCGCAGCTGCGCAGTTATTCCGAGGTCCTGACCTTCGATCCCCAGCGCCTTGATGAAGTGGAAAACCGTCTTGCCGTGCTGGCCGGGTTGAAGCGCAAATACGGCAGCACCGTTGCCGACATTCTGGCTTATCGTGACCAGATCGACAAAGAGCTTACTGAACTTGAGGATATCGACGAGTCGCGCGCACAGGTCACCGCCCGTATCGAACAGTGCGAAAAGGATGTCCGTGCTCGCGGCGAAGAACTCTCTGCCCTCCGGCGACAGGCTGCTCTTGAGCTGGCGCAGAAGGTGGAGCATGAACTGACGGATCTGGCCATGGGGCAGGCCCGGTTCGAGATCCGCTGCAGCACGCTCGAGGATTTTTCCGCTAATGGCCTGGAGAAAGTCGAGTTTTTTCTTGCGCCTAACCCCGGCGAGGAAGCGCGCCCCATGGCCCGCATCGCTTCAGGCGGCGAGCTGTCCCGCATCATGCTGGCCCTGAAGCGAGCCGCCCCGGGGCATGAAACTCAAACGCTCATTTTCGATGAAGTCGACGCCGGCATCGGTGGCGTGACTGCCACGCGGGTCGGTGAGAAGCTGCGCTCACTGGCGTCGGAGCAGCAGGTGCTGTGCGTAACACACCTGCCCCAGGTGGCCGCTTTCGCCGACCGGCAGTACCTCATCGCCAAGTCCGAGGTCGACGGGCGAACCCGCACCGAAGTTGATCTGCTTGATGAGCAGGGGCGGGTCCGGGAGATGGCCCGTATGCTTGGAGGCGCGCGCACCACCGAGCGCAGTCTTGAGCACGCACGTGAGCTGATCAGCTCTTCCGTGGTGCGCTGACCGTTTATCTGCTTTTACCTGTTGGCGTCGCGCCGCAGTACGGTGCGACAGAAAGGATGGCACACATGATCCGCAAAGCCCTGATCCCTGATGCCAGGGCAATTCAGAAACTGTTGATGGATTATTCGCGGGACGGGCTGATGCTGCCCCGTTCGCTTTCCGAGATTTATGAAAATATTCGTGATTTTTATGTCTTTGCTGAACAGGGCACCGTTCTCGGGACCGTCTGTCTGAGCATCTGCTGGGAGGACCTGGCTGAAGTGCGCTCCCTCGCAGTGGCAGAATCCGCATCCGGCCGGGGTATCGGCCGCAGCCTGGTTGAAATCTGCCTGGAAGAAGCCCGGGCATTGGGGCTGCGCCGTGTCTTCGCCCTGACTTACAAGCCTGGCTTTTTTGCAAAAATCGGTTTTCGGGAGATTGAAAAAAGTGAGCTTCCGCACAAGATCTGGGGCGATTGTCTGAAGTGTGCCAAATTCCCCGATTGTGATGAAATTGCGGTCTGCATCGATCTTTGAATGACGCTGAAAGTTGGGTTGAACTGCGAATTTCTTGACAAAAGCCTTTAATGTTTCGTAATAAAAGAGGTGTTGTCCGAGCCGTGCAACCCGAAAAGAAAGGTTTTCGTTTGGCCAACGGAAAATTCACAATCCTGGTAATCCCTGAAGACGCCCAGCAGGTGCGGCGGGTGGTTCTGCGGCGTGGAACGCTGCGCCTTGCCGTTGTTGCGCTTTTCCTGCTGTTTGGCGCGCTGGGGTTCCTGAGTTGGGATCTGACGCGGAACCGGGCCGACATTGGTGAGCTTGAGTGGCTGCGCCAGGCCCATGTTTCGCAGGATGTGGCCATGCGCGAGCTTTCCCGCGAACTTGAGTCTCTCCAGCGTCAGATGGCTGTGCTCGCACAAAATGATGCCAAGGTCAGGGTGCTGGCCGAGCTTACTCCCGCAGCGCTCGAGTCGGGTACCGGCGTGGGCGGCCCTGCTGAAATTTCTCCGATGGAAGAGGCCTCCGATCTGCAACGTGAAATTGACCGGGTACGTGAGGCGATTTCCCTGCGTCGCGACAGCCAGGAGCAGATTCGCGGTTTTCTAAACGATCAAAGTTCCCTGCTGGCTGCCACTCCCCAGGGCAGGCCCACCAAAGGCTGGATCACTTCTGGATTCGGTATGCGAAATTCCCCCTTCACCGGCGTGCGTAAAATGCATGAAGGCATCGATATCGCCTGCCGAACGGGAACGCCGGTTATTGCCACCGCCGACGGCATCGTCAGTCGTGCGCAGAGCGTGGACGGATACGGCAAGCTGGTGGTGGTCGATCATGGCTACGGGTATCAGACCTTTTACGCCCATAACTCACGCATCCATGTCAAGGTCGGCGATCGGGTCAAGCGCGGCCAGAAGATCGCCGCCGTCGGCAGTACCGGCAGTTCGACCGGTCCGCACGTTCATTACGAAGTGCGTCTGAATCAGGTTCCCGTCAACCCCTATAAATTTCTCTGAGTTTTTTGGTCGCAGCAGCAAGTTTCCGTCGCCGGGTTTCCGCCCGGATTGTTTGTGTTTTTCCGGAGTTGCGTGCTGCTTTGTTCTTGTGGCTCCCCGGGCGATGTGCTAAAATCCCCGCCTGGTAATGTTCATGAAAAAGTTCGTTTTTTTGTTTTTTTCTGATGCTTTTTCATCAGCTGCCTGATTGCTTTTCCCACCTCAATATCAAAGTATGTCCCGCCGCCGGCGCAGGGTTTCGTTTGCTTGGTTGGCAGGGCTTGGAGTTTGTAAATGATTGGAAGTCTAGTCCGTAAACTGGTCGGCAGCAAAAATGAACGTGAGCTGAAGCGCTTACAGGCAGCGGTCGATCGGATCAATTCCTTTGAGCCCCAGATGAAAGCCCTCAGCGATGCCGCGCTGCAGGCCAAAACCCCTGAATTCAAAGAACGATTTCAACAGGGCGAAACCCTCGATGACCTGCTCCCCGAAGCGTTCGCTGTGGTGCGCGAGGCCAGCCGCCGGGTTCTCGGAATGCGCCACTTCGATGTTCAGCTCGTCGGGGGGATGGTGCTGCACTCGGGGCGCATTGCGGAGATGAAGACCGGTGAGGGTAAAACTCTTGTCGCCACGCTGGCCTGTTACCTCAATGCCTTGTCGGGCAAAGGTGTCCATGTCGTCACGGTCAATGATTATCTTGCTCGCCGTGACGCCGAATGGATGGGCCAGCTTTATCGCTTTCTCGGGCTGACCGTGGGCGTTATCGTGCATGGTATCAACGATGCGCAGCGCAAAGAGGCCTACGCCGCGGATATCACCTACGGCACAAACAATGAGTTCGGGTTCGATTACCTGCGCGACAACATGAAGTTTTCCCTGGACGATTACGTTCAGCGACCCTTCAATTTCGCCATCGTCGACGAGGTCGACTCCATCCTGATCGACGAAGCCAGGACTCCCCTGATTATCTCGGGTCCAAGCGCTTCTTCAAGCGATCTGTATTCCGCGGCCAATCGTGTCGTTCCCATGCTTAAAAAAGGGGAAATCGTCGAATCGCGCGATGGCAAGGTCGGCCAGACGGTCAAGCACCACACCGGCGATTATACCGTGGACGAAAAAGCACGCTCCGCGACCCTGACGGAAGAAGGCGTTGCCAAGTGCGAGCGCCTGCTCAATGTTGAAAATCTCTATGATCCAAAGAATATAGAGCTGCTCCATCACCTCAATCAGGCTCTCAAAGCCCATGCGCTGTTCAAGAAGGACGTCGACTACGTCGTCAAGGACGGCGAGGTGATGATTGTCGACGAATTTACCGGTCGCATCATGCCGGGTCGGCGCTGGAGCGACGGCCTGCACCAGGCGGTCGAGGCCAAGGAAGGCGTCAAGATCGAGAGCGAAAACCAGACGCTGGCCACCATTACCTTCCAGAACTATTTCCGCATGTACGAGAAGTTGGCGGGCATGACGGGTACCGCCGATACGGAAGCCGCGGAATTCCATCAGATATACCAGCTCGAAGTCGTGGTCATCCCGACCAACCGGCCTTTGGTTCGTAATGACCAATCCGATGTCATCTATAAAAGTGAGATGGAAAAATTCAAAGCGGCCATTGAGGATATCGTTGAGTGTCATCAGTCGGGGCAGCCCGTTCTGGTGGGCACGATCTCCATCGAAAAGTCCGAAACGCTGTCCGAGATGCTTAAAAAGCGGGGCGTCCCTCACAATGTCCTCAATGCCAAGCATCATGAGCGCGAAGCGGAGATTGTCGCCCAGGCCGGACGTCGCGGTGCCGTTACCATTGCCACCAACATGGCCGGGCGCGGAACCGATATCCTGCTCGGCGGTAATCCCGAAATGCTCGCACGCAAAGAGGCTGCTCTGAATGAGGACCCGGAAGCCGCCTATCCGCAGCTTCTGGAACGCTACGAAGCTCAGTGCGCCCAGGAAAAGCAGGAAGTCCTCGATGCCGGAGGCCTTTACATTCTCGGGACCGAGCGTCATGAGTCGCGTCGTATCGACAACCAGCTGCGCGGGCGTGCCGGCCGTCAGGGTGATCCCGGCAAAAGCCGTTTTTATCTGTCTCTTGAAGATGATCTGCTGCGGATTTTCGGCTCCCAGCGTGTCTCTTACGTCATGGAAAAGCTCAAAATCCCCGACAACGAGCCGATTGAGCATGGTATTATCTCCAGGGCGATTGAAAACGCTCAGAAAAAGGTTGAAGGGCACAACTTCGAAATCCGCAAGCACCTGCTGGAATACGACGATGTCATGAACCAGCAGCGCGAAGTCATTTACAACCAGCGCCGAGAGGTTCTTGGCGGCGAAAATATCGAAGAAACGGTGCTGGCCGTTCTTGATGAAGCGGTCGAAGATATGGTGGCGACCTTTTGCCCTGAAAAGGCCCATCCCGAAAAATGGGATCTGGATGGACTCTGGAACGATTTTTTCAATCTTTTCTCTTTCCAACCGCAGTTGCCCGAAGGTGACCTTTCTGCCATGTCGCCCCGGGAACTGGAAGAATCTCTGCGTGAGCAGGCACGGGGACGCCTCAAGGAAAAGGAAGCGGAATTCGGCACTGAGATCATGGCCCACCTCATGAAAATGCTGCTGCTGCAAACCATTGACATGCAGTGGAAAGATCACCTTCTCTCCATCGATCACCTCAAGGAAGGAATCGGGCTGCGCGGTTATGCTCAGCGCAACCCGAAGCAGGAGTACAAAAAAGAGGCCTATGGCCTTTTCATGGAGATGATGGGGCGCATCCGGCAGGAACTGCTCATGAAGCTGTTCCGCGTCCAACTGGCACGGGAGCAGGATGTCGAGCAGATCGAGGCCGAACAGCGTCGCCGCAAGCTGGTGATGAACCGGGTCGGCGGCGAGGATCAGGCGGCCAAACCGGTCACGCGGGATACCGACAAGGTTGGTCGTAACGACCCATGCCCGTGCGGAAGTGGCAAAAAATACAAAAAATGCTGCGGAAAATAAAAGGGGCATGACAGGGTGAATCAGGGGGAGATGGGCATGGATCTGGCTGACAGGAACGAGGTGGCGCCGACCATTCTGGTTGTTGATGATGCGCCTTTTTTCCGCCAGTCTGTTCGCAATGATCTGGAAAAGCACGGTTTTCGGGTGCTTGATTCCAATCATGGCGGGGAAGCGCGTACGCTGTTGGCCCAGGAAAACGTCTGTGTGGTGCTGACCGATCTGGACATGCCCGAGATGGATGGGCTCAATGTGCTGCGCATGGTGCGAGAGCAGTATCCCGAACTGCCGGTCATCATCATTTCTTCGCACCAGGATTTCTCCGCAGCCCGCCAGGTGCTGCGTCATGGCGCCCTTGACTACCTGGTCAAACCGTTGGAAGAGGACGAACTGATCGAGTCGGTGCGCCGTGCGGTTGATGTTCACCGCGCTTCGCTTGATGAGGCTGCTGCCCAGCGTGAGGCGCAGCGGCGTCTGTCTGACCTGATTCTTCTCAAGGAGATCGGTGAAACGGCCAGCAAGGGCGACGATCTGCAAATCCTCTTCGACAAGATCGTTGATTCCATCAGTCTCTCTGCCAATGTGGAGATGGTTTCGATGATGCTGCGCGATGACGAGGGCAATCTTTCCATTGCCGCAGCGCGCGGACTGTCTTCGGATATCATGAGCCGGGCCAAGGTTGCGCCGGGCGAGGGTATCTCCGGCCACGTCCTGGCGACCGGGCGTCCGGTGCTGATCGCAGACCTGTCGCGGGATCAGCGGTTCCATTCCGCAGGCGACGCCGAGCGTTACAAGAACCAGTCGCTGTTATCCGTCCCCATCCGCATCAAGGACCGGGTGCTGGGCGTCATCAACGTCAACAACAAACTCTCCGGCGAGACCTTTCACGTTGAAGACCAGAATCTTCTGACCACCATCGCCCACCAGGTTGCGCTCGCCATTGAAAATTTCAAGCTTGTTTCCAACCTGCGCCAGCAGGCCCGGGAGCTTGAAGAGGCCAACCTGCACCTGGTCAAGTTCAACAAGGCACGATCCAAGCTGGTCTGTAATCTTTCTCACGAACTCAAAACCCCGCTGACTTCAATTCTCGGTTTCGTTGACCTGATCATCAATTTTTTCGATCATATCGACCGGGATGAACTGCGCGATTACCTGGGTAAGGTGCACTCTGAAAGCCTTCATATGGAGAAGCTTATCTCTGGGATGCTGCGCCTGTTCACCATTGATTCCGGCGGTGAGCAGTGGGATTGGCGCAGTTTCTCCATCGAGGGTCTGCTCAGCGAGGCGATGAACCGTAAAGGCTACGAAATCAACGAGAAAGAGATCGCGACCCGGGTGGAAATCCCACCGGATCTCCATGATATTTATGGCGATCCGGAAAAGGTGGCCATGCTGATCAACGCCTTGGTGGACAACGCGGTCAAGTTCAATCGGCTGGGAGGGGGAATTCTGGTGCGGCTTGAAAACCGGCTGGTGGAAGAGAGGCCGCATGTCTATATGAAAATTCACAACGATGGCCTGGCTGTGCCGCCTGAAGCAAGTGAGGATGTTTTTAACGAATACACCCAGTTGGGTGACATTAATACCGAGAAGCCCACGGGAGTCGGCATCGGGCTTGCCATCTGCAAGGCCATTCTCAATCGCATGGGCGGACATATTTTCCTGGAAGAAACCGACGGCGAGGGCACGACCTTTGGTGTCCTTTTCCCTACCGGCTGAACAGAGGAGCCCCCGGGTATGAGCGAGCAGAAGCCTCCCCGCGTCAAAGGGTATAAATTTGCCTCCCGCAGTGCGGGACTTAAGAAATCGGGACGTCCGGATCTGGCCTTGATCTTCTCCGAAGTTCCCGCGCGTTGTGCCGGAGTGTTTACCACCAACAAAGTCGTGGCCGCCCCAGTTGTCGTCAGTGCCCCGAAGGTTCGGGCAGGGCAGTGCCAGGCGGTGCTGATCAACAGCGGCAATGCCAATGCCTGCACAGGTCAACAGGGGCTCAGCGATGCTCTGCGTTGCGGCGAGTTGGCTGCTGCTGCGCTGGGTTTGCCCGAAGACCTGGTGGTGGTGGCATCGACCGGCGTGATCGGGCAGAATCTTCCCATGATCAAATTCGAACAGCATATCGGGTTGCTGCCTGGGGAACTCGAGGCCGGCGGCGCGCCCGGAGTGGCTGAGGCCATGCGGACCACCGATGCCTTCGCCAAGATCAGCTGGCGCGAGGGGGAGGTTGCAGGCAAGTTATACCGGATTCTCGGTCTGGCCAAAGGGGCGGGGATGATTCACCCCAATATGGCGACCATGCTGGCCTACGTCGTCACCGACGCCCTGGTTTCCCCGGAATTGCTTGACGAGACCCTGCGGTGGTGTGTCAATCGCTCTTTCAATGCCATCACGGTCGATGGCGATACTTCGACCAATGATATGGTGTTGATTCTGAGCAATGGCCAGGCGGAAACAGAGGAAATTTTTCCCGGAACCCCGCAGGCACAGGATTTTCAACAGAAGCTTCTCGAGGTTCTGACCGAACTGGCAAAGATGATTGTGCGCGACGGCGAAGGAGCCACGAAAGTGGTTCAGATCAGCGTGCGTGGAGCACAAGACAGCGTTCAGGCGCAGACCGTGGCGCGCAGCGTGGCCACATCCAGTCTGGTGAAAACTGCTTTTTTCGGGGAAGACGCCAACTGGGGACGCATCATCGCGGCCGTGGGCTATTCCGGTGCCGAAGTTGACCCCGATCGTATATCGATTTATTTCGATGACGTGGAGGTGGTTAAAAGCGGGTTGGGCACCGGCCCGGAGCAGGAAGCTCTGGCTACGGACGTGCTGAAAAAGCCTGAGTTTACAGTGCATATCGATTTAGCTCTCGGTGACGGGGAAGGTGTCTATTACACCTCCGACCTCACCTATGATTATGTACGCATCAATGCGGACTATCGAACCTGAATCCCCGGTATGACCTGATGAATCCTGCCTGCCATATCGATCATACCCTGCTTAAGCCCGACGCCACGCATGACCAGATCCGTACGCTGTGCGAACAGGCAGCTGAGTATCAATTTGCCGCAGTCTGCATTCCTCCTGTTTATGTCGCTCTTGCCGCGGAACAATTGTATGGCTCCGGGGTCGAGGTCGCCACAGTGGTCGGTTTCCCTTTGGGATACTGCGATCCGCGCACCAAGGTGTTTGAAACCCGTGTTGCGCTGGAGCGGGGTGCGACCGAAATCGACATGGTTATTCCCCTGGGTGCGGCCCGTGAGAATGATTTTTCGCGGGTGGGCGATGAGGTGGCGGCCGTTGTCGAGGCCGCACCGAATGTGCCGGTGAAGGTGATTCTCGAAACGGCATTATTTGCTCCGCAGATTGTCAAATGCCTGGCCGAAACGGTGCTGGAGGCGGGAGCCGCCATGCTTAAAACATCGACCGGCTTTGGCCCCGGGGGGGCGACTCTGGAGATGGTGCGCCTGCTGGCACAGGTGGCGGATGGGCATGCCGGGGTCAAGGCGGCGGGCGGCATTAGGGACTGGCCGACCTGCAGTCAGTATCTGCGGGCCGGCGCCACCCGCATCGGCACCAGCAATGCCCTGCAGATCATGGCGCAGTGGCAGTCCGGAACCCATCGGTGAGCATGGCGGGTACGATCATCGAACGGGTTGTCCTGATTGTCCTCGACGGTGTCGGTGTCGGCGCTCTGCCTGATGCGGAAGTCTACCGTGACGGGAGCGCCAATACACTGGGGCATGTCGCCCGCAGTCACGGAGGGCTTTCCCTGCCTCACCTTGAAGCGCTGGGCCTGGGGAACATCCTCACGCTGAGCGGTGTCCCACCCTGTCCCAACCCGCAGGCCGGGTGGGGAAAAATGGCGGAAAAAGCCGCCGGCAAAGATACCACTGCCGGTCATTGGGAAATTGCCGGCGTGGTGATGAAGCAGCCTTTCGCCACCTTTCCTGATGGTTTTCCTGATGAAATCATGCAGGCCTTCCATAGGGCCACCGGCCTGGGGTGGCTGGGCAATGAAGTGGCCAGCGGGACTGAGATTATCGCCCGGCTGGGTGAATCTCACCTGCGCACCGGCCTGCCGATTATTTACACCAGCGTCGATTCGGTTTTTCAGATCGCCGCCCACGAGGACATTATCCCCCCTGAGAAGCTTAACGAAATCTGCCGCATTGCCCGCCGAATCCTTGATCCATACCATGTCGGGCGCGTTATCGCACGCCCCTTCATCGGGCGTAACTCAGCTGATTTCCGCCGAACCTCACGCCGCCACGACTTTTCCATGCCACCGCCTGAAAAAACCGTCCTCGATCGCTTGCGCGCGCTCGATCTGCCGGTAATGGGTGTCGGAAAGATCGGCGACATCTTTTGCGGGCAGGGTCTGAGCTTCTCTCACCCGAGCCGGGACAATCGCCACGGCATGGAGCTGACGCGGCAGTCTTTGGCGGAAATCAAGCGAGGGCTGGTATTCACCAACCTGGTGGATTTCGACATGCTTTACGGGCATCGCCGCGATGTTGCGGGTTTTGCCGCAGCCCTGCAGGATTTCGACCGGTGGCTGCCGCAGCTCATGGAGGATATGACGGGGCGCGACCTGCTGATCATTACCGCCGATCACGGCTGTGATCCGACCACCGAGGGGACCGATCACAGCCGTGAATATGTGCCGTTGCTGGTGTGGGGGCCTGCGCTGCAAACAGGGTGTGATCTGGGTGTGCGCGCAAGTTTCGCCGATATCGCTGCAACCCTGGGGGATATCTTCGGCTGCGGCTCGTCTGCCGGAAAAAGCTTTCTCCCCCAATTGCCCCTGCGGCTTGTATAGGCCCTCAATAATCGAGAGATTTGGACAATTGCACCATGCTTTTGTCGATGGGACGGATCTTTCCTGTCAGCACCTTTTCCAGATCGGTCAGTTTCATCTTCGACGCTGATAAGCCGATCATCTTGCCCGACTCTCCCTCCATCAGGGCCTGTACTGCTCCCTGGCCGAATCGAGAACCGAGCAGGCGGTCGAAGCTTGACGGCGAGCCGCCGCGCTGATAATGCCCCAGCACCATGATGCGCGATTCGAAGCCGATGCAGTCCTTGATCTGATTTGAAATTTCCTGGGCCGTGGCGACTCCCTCGGCCACCAGGATAATCGAATTGTCGCGCCCTTCGCGGTAACGTTTGCGCAGGTTTTCGCAGATCCTGCCAATATCGAAGGGGGTTTCCGGGATCAGGGCATGTTCAGCGCCGCAGGCAATGGCGGCCACCAATGTCAGATATCCGCAATTGCGCCCCATGATTTCAACAATGAAGGCGCGATCATGGCTTGATGCGGTATCCTTGAGGCAGTCGATGGCGTAAACGATGTTGTTCAATGCCGTATCGACTCCCAGCGACATGGATGTGTAGGGGATGTCATTGTCAATGGAGGCCGGGATGCCGATCGTTTTGATGCCGCGCCGGTGCAGACTGAGAGCGCCCCGCAGGGAACCATCTCCCCCAATAACCACCAGTCCTTCGACGCCCATGCCTTTGAGGTTTTCAGCCGCGAGGTTCTGCCCTGCCTCTTCCATCATCTCCTTGCAGCGCGCACTCTGCAGAAAGGTGCCGCCACGCTGTAGAATATTGCTGACCGAACGGGTGCTCATCATGCCGTAGTTCCGGTCTATCAGCCCTTTATACCCCTTGTTGATACCGACGACCTCAAGTCCCGAAGAAAGGGCCGAACGCACCACCGCGCGCACTGCGGCGTTCATGCCGGAACTGTCGCCGCCGCTGGTCAATACCGCAATACGTTTCACAGATTTTCTCCTTTGGCTGAAGATATCAGGTGATTTCATGTTATTCGCTTCAAGTACGAGTTAACCATTCCACCTCCTCTTTGTCAAAAGCCGAATTGAGGCGGCTTGACAGGGGTGCAATGACTGTTATTTTTGATAAACAGTTGTAATTCCTTATTTCTTTCTGCCAGAGGAAAAATCCCCGTTCCGCTGAAGAGGAGACTTCAACTTTTGGATTCTCGCCGGATCCCCGATATTGTCCCCCTGGTTCCGTTGCGGGAGCAGGTGGTTTTCCCGCATATGATCTCCTCTCTCCATGTGAAAGGGGATGACATGGGTGCCGTTGAGCGGGCCCTGCAGGATCAGCGCATTCTGGCCCTGTTCTATAATGGACAGTCTTCCCCGCGATTCGACCACAACCAAATGGCGGAGATCGGCACATTGTGTCGTATCAACCAGGTCCAGCGGTTCAACGAAGGCAACGCCAAGATCACCGTCGAGGGTCTGGTCAGAGGCCGGTTGGGAACCTGTGTTCCCGACAGCCACTGTCTTATGGCGCGGGTGACGGTTCTGGAAGAGCCCCTTGATCAGGGGCTTGTGGCACAAACGCTGGTTCAGAGTGTCTATTCCCTTCTGAAGGTTGCCCTGGCCCACGGACGTCCGCTGCCCGGCGACGTCATGAAAATGGTCGAGCGCATTGAAGAGCCCGGACGTCTGGCCGACCTGATCGCTGTCTATCTGGGGCTTGCCCCTGCGGTTCAGCAGCGAATGCTTGAGATTCTCAATCCCGTGGAGCGGCTCAAGGAAGTCTACCTGATTCTTTCCGGCGAGATTCAGAAGCAGCAGGTCCGCAGCGAAATTCAGGAGGAAGTCTCCCGCAAGATCGGCAAGAATCAGAAAGAATATCTGCTGCGTGAGCAGATGAAGCAGATTCAGGAAGAACTGGGTGATGATGACCCGCGCCAGAGCGAAATAGATGAATTCCGCTCCCGCCTGGAACGCACGCAAATGCCGCCTGATGTCCTGCGGGTCGCCGAACGAGAAATGGCCCGCTTTGAGCGCCTCCACCCTGCGAGTCCCGAGTATGGTGTTGCCCGCAATTACCTGGAGTACCTTGTCGAACTGCCCTGGAATCGCTCCAGCGAGGATGTGCTCGATATCCCCCGCGCGCAGACCATCCTGGATGAAGATCACTTCGACCTGAAAGAAGTCAAAGAGCGTATTCTTGAGTTTCTGGCCGTGCGCTCCCTTCGACCGCAGGGAAGCAAGGGGCCTATCCTGTGTTTTGTTGGGGCGCCCGGTGTAGGGAAGACCTCCCTGGGACGCTCCATTGCCCGGGCGCTGGGGCGGAGCTTTATCCGCATTGCCCTTGGCGGGATGAAGGATGAAGCTGAGGTGCGGGGCCATCGCCGCACTTATATCGGCGCCATGCCCGGCCGCATTGTGCAGGAAATCAACCGCGCCGGGGTCAATAACCCGGTATTCATGCTTGATGAAATCGACAAGATCGGGCAGGATTTCCGTGGGGATCCCTCCTCGGCGCTGCTTGAGGTCCTCGACCCGGAGCAGAACAACACCTTTCGCGATCATTATCTCGATGTGCCCTTCGATCTGTCGCAGGTGATGTTCATCACGACCGCCAACACCCTGGATCCTATCCCCGCAGCCCTGCGCGACCGCCTTGAAATCGTGCGTCTTTCAGGCTACGGTGATGAGGAGAAAGAGCAGATCGCCGTTCGTTACCTGATCCCCAAGCAGGTCGAGGAAAACGGCTTGCAGAACGCCCCTCCCGAATTTCATCCCGAGGCGTTGCGGGCCATTATCCGGGACTACACGCGAGAGGCCGGAGTGCGGCATCTCGAACGGCAGATCGCCGGAATCTGCCGCAAACTGGCCAAGGAGATCACCCTGGGGCTTGATCCGCAGCGCCAGGTGACGGTGAAGCGGGTTGGTGATCTGCTGGGTCCCTGTACTTTTTTTGCCGAGATCGTTGAGGATGTGGATCGGATCGGAGTGGCGACCGGCTTGGCATGGACTGAAAGCGGCGGAGACATTATCTTCGTGGAAGTAACCCGCATGCCCGGCCGCAAGGAGTTGACCCTGACCGGGCGGCTTGGCGACGTGATGCAGGAATCGGCCCGCACCGCCCTGTCCTTTGTGCGTGCCAATGCCGAGCGACTGGGGATTGACGGCGAGGTGTTCGAACGCAGCGACTTTCACGTGCATGTCCCGGCAGGGGCCGTTCCCAAAGACGGGCCTTCCGCTGGTGTCACCCTGGCGGTCGCGCTGGTGTCCCTGTTGACCGGACGGCCCGTGCGGCGGCGTGTCGCCCTGACCGGCGAGTTGACCCTGAGCGGTCGCGTGCTGCCTGTCGGTGGGGTGAAAGAGAAAATCCTGGCGGCCCGGCGGGCCGGCGTCGCCACTGCCTTGTTGCCGCGGCGCAATCAAACGCAGGTTGAAGCCATGGACAAGGGGATCATTGGAGATCTTGAAATCCAATACATGGAAACAGCGGATGATGCCCTTGCTACGGCGTTGCTCCCCGTTGAGCGTGTTCGCGGCTCCTTTACACGTTTTCCCTGTATTCCCCTTCCGATGTCGGACCGTCCGTTTGAACTTTCTCCCCAAAGAATAAATTCCTGCAAGGAGCAACCTCTGTGTGTACCTCTGTGCGTTCTATCGTCCTGCTGTGTTTTGTATTAATCGGTCTGCCCTTTGTGTCGGCTCAGGCGCAGACCCTGGCCGACAAAGTGATCGAACATGACCTGGACAACGGATTAAAGCTGCTTATGGTTGAGCGCGATGCCACACCCACGTTCACCGCCTACATCACCCTCGGTGTGGGAGCGGTGAACGAGACCAGTGAATATCGGGGAGTGGCCCATCTGCTTGAACACATGCTGTTCAAGGGAACCCGGACTCTCGGCACGGTCGACTATGAACAGGAGAAGCCGCTGCTGGAACAGATTGAGCAGGTCGGAGCAAAGCTTGATGAATTGCGGACGCGGCGGGATGTCGACCCCGACGAGGTTCAACAACTCGAACAGCGTCTGGACCGCCTGCAGCAGGAACACAAAAAATTCGTGGTCAAGGATGAGTTCGCCCGCATCTACGCTGAAAACGGAGGCGTCGGCTACAATGCCTTTACCAGCAAGGATCTGACCTCCTACCTGATATCGCTGCCGTCCAACAAGCTTGAACTCTGGGCCGCGATCGAATCGGACCGGATGAAGAATGCCGTCCTGCGTGAATTCTACACCGAACGCGAGGTGATCAAGGAAGAGCGCCGACGCTCCTACGAAACCAGTCCTCGTGGGCTGCTTTATGAAAACCTGCTGGCGACTGCCTTTACGGTTCACCCCTACCGCAATCCCATCATCGGCTGGATGTCCGATATCGAGAATCTGACCCTGGAGGAAACGCGCTCGTTTTTAAAGCGCTACTATGCGCCCACCAATACGGTGATCGCGCTGGTGGGTGATATCGATCCCGCGGAAACCATTGCGCTGATCGAGCGTTATTTCGGCGATATCGATCCCGGCGTTCCCGTCATGCCCGTTACAGCTGTCGAGCCCCCTCAGAACGGGGAAAAAAGGCGTCATGTTCAGTTCGACGCGGAGCCGCAGCTTTCGATGGCTTTTCATAAGCCGACTCTGCCGAGTCGTGAGGATTACGTTTTTGACCTACTCGACCAGATATTGGGACAGGGACCCACCTCGCGTCTTTATCGCAGCCTGGTGCTTGAGAAGCAGATCGCTACCGCAGTTTCCACCTATGGCGCCCCTGGAGCGCGTTATCCCAACCTCTATGTCATTAATGCCACACCCCGTCATCCGCATACCGTTGAAGAAGTGGAAGAGGCGATTATGGCCGAGATCGAGAGACTGACCCGCGAACCGGTGAGCGAAGCTGAACTCGAAAAGGCCCGCAGCCGCCTGCGCACCGACCGGCTGCGTTTTCTGCGCGGCAACAACGGGTTGGCCCGCATGCTGACCTACTATCAGAGTGTGGCAGGGGATTGGCGCTACCTGGTCAACTACGACCGGAAGGTGGCGCAACTCGACGCGGAGGACATTGTTCAGGTGGCCCGGCAGTGGCTCACGAAAGCCAATCGAACGGTTGTCACCCTGAGTGCTGAAGGAGAAAAGCAATGATATTGCGCAAGCTTGCTTTCCTGTTGCTGCCGACTGCCATGCTGGCGTTTTGTTTGTCGGGCTGTTCTCTCTCAGCCTCTGAAGCGTCACCGCGGAATCTGACCTTTGCGCCTCTCGAGTTTGATGTGCCCGAGATTGTGCGCGAAAAGCGGGAGAATGGATTGCAGCTCTATCTCAAGCCCGATCATGAGCTTCCCTTGGTTCGTATTACGGCTATGCTGGGTGTCGGCGCCATTGTCGAGCCGCCGGAAAAGACAGGCTTGGCAGCAATCTATGCGTCGCTTCTGCGGCAGGGGGGCGCCGGCGATCTCTCTCCCGATGAGATGGATGAAACCCTTGAGCAGATGGCGGCCAACTTTTCCGCCAATGCCGACACCTACGCCGTAACTCTTGAGCTGTCGCTGCGTGCCGCGGATCTGGATCGCGCACTGGAAATCCTCTCCCAGGTTCTGCGGCGCCCCCGCTTCGACTCGACGCGACTCGAAATCATCAAACGTCGGATGCAGGAAGAGATCCGGCGTCGCAACGACGACCCTGCGCAGCTTTCGCGCCATATTCTGTACCGGGCTCTTTATGGTGAGCATCCCCTGGGGCTTCGTCCGGAGATGGAAACGGTCAATGCCGTTGAGCGTGCCGACCTGGTCGAACTCCACCGGGAATACAGCCATCCCAATAACCTTCAGATCGGCATTTCCGGAGATTTCGACCCGCAGCAACTCGAAGGGCTGATGACCCAATATTTTGACGATTGGACCTCAGGGTCTGTCGCGCAGCTGCCGATTCCGCCCCTCGGCCAGACTCCCGCTCCCGCGACCTGGGTCGCGTCCAAGGAGCTGAGCCAGACCACGATCCTGCTGGGGCAAATCGGCCTGACAAAAGACAACCCCGATCAGTATGCCGTGCGGGTCATGAATTATCTGCTGGGCGGCGGCGGCTTCAATTCGCGCCTGATGCGCAAGATCCGCTCTGATCGCGGTCTCGCTTATTCCGTTTTCTCCTCCTATCAGGTGGGGCGCCGCCTGCCGGGGCCCTTTATCGCCGGCTGTGAAACGCGCCCTGACGCTGTTGAAGAAGTCATCGAACTGATGCGACAGACCATGGAAGAGATGCGCAGTGATCCCGTTTCTCTGCAAGAGCTCAAGCTGGCCAGGGAGAGCCTGATCAATTCTTTTGTCTTTACCTTTGAGGATCAGCACGACGTGGTGACCATGACCATGCGTCTGGATTACTATGATTATCCGGCGGATTACCTCAGCGGTTACCGGGATCGGATCGCCGCGGTCACCCGCGAAGACGTCATGCAGGTGGCGCGCCGTTACCTCGACCCCGAACGGCAGGCGTTGGTGCTGGTCGGCGATATCGATGCCGATGATCCCGCATTGAGGCGTTTTGGAAAGCCGGTCAGGCAATTCGATCAGGAATAACAATGCCGGATGAGGATGTCTTCATCGTTTTGGTGACGATCTCTTTTTTTGCCGTACCCGTATGTGCTCGACGGACTCACCGTCCTGTGGTGATGCGCCGGTCAATTGCCGGGAATCAAAAAGTGCGGCCTCGCTAACACCGGATTCACAGATGGAGGAACCTGATGGAGTACCCGGTATGGTATCTGCCCCAGTTTTCGGGGGGCAGCCTTATTGCCCTGATTGCCGTGACCCACGTATTCGTGGCTCATTTCGCCGTAGGCGGGGGGCTTTATCTGGTGCTGGCGGAGCGTATGGGGCTGCGGGAAGGCGACCCCGACGTTCTTGATTTCACTTACCGTCACGCACGCTTTTTCATCCTGGTCACCCTGGTTTACGGCAGCTTGACGGGGGTCGGAATCTGGTTCGCCATCTCCCTGGTACAGCCCGCTGCAACCTCTCTGCTGATCCATAATTTCGTCTTTTTCTGGGCCGCTGAGTGGGTATTCTTCCTGGTGGAGATCGTGGCCGCCATGGTTTATTTCTATACATTCGGCCGTATGCGGTCCGGAAGTCACCAGGTGGTCGGCTGGATCTACTTTATCTCCGCCTGGTGCAGTCTGTTTCTGATCAACGGAATCATCACTTTCATGATGACCCCCGGCGGCTGGCTTGAAAGCGGCAACCCCTGGGAGGGCTTTTTCAATCCGACTTTCTGGCCGTCCCTGCTGGTCAGGACTTTTCTCGCAATCTTCCTGGCGGGGATCTATGCCTTTGTTTCGACCGCTTTTTTGCAGGATGCACGTCTTAAGCGGCGCATGACCCGGTTTTCAAGTTGGTGGGTTCTGATCGCCGCCCTTGGCGCTCTCCCCAGTGGCTGGTGGTATCTGCAGCAACTGCCGGAGTCGGCGCGCAACATCCTGATGCACGCCCCGCCGCAGTTGGCCACAATACTGCTGGCGGCCCTCTGGATGGCCGCAATCGGCGGTGTGCTGAGCCTGATTTTCTGTCTGCTTCGCCCGCAATGGCACAATAAAATTGTTGCGTTGCTGGTTCTGGCCTGCGGGCTTGGTGTGATGGGCGGCTTCGAATGGGCTCGCGAGGGTTCGCGCCGACCCTTTGTCATCTATGACAGGCTCTATTCCAACAGCATTCCTCCGCAGAAGATCGAGATGCTCAATGAGCAGGGCTTTCTCCCCTCAGCCAGGTGGACCCATGACAAGGAAGTCACAGAAGCGAACCGTATGACCGCGGGCGAGGACCTGTTCAAGTTTCAATGTTATGCCTGCCACACGCTGGGCGGGCGCAATAACGACCTCTATTCGCGCACTGCGGGGATCGCTTTCGAGGGGATGGCCGGTTACATTGAAAACCTCCATACCATTCGCCCCTTTATGCCGCCCTTCGTCGGCACTGCGAATGAAGCCCGTACCCTGGCCGCCTGGCTGGTTAAGGATGTTCACGGAATTGAGATTCCGGCGCAGATTCTGTTGCCTGAGAAAGCGATTGAACGTGAGCATGAAGATCGCTCAACCCTCGGAGAATCTCTTTACCAGCAGCGCTGCTCCCCCTGTCATGGCTTGCGTCAGGGAGGCAACGCTATGAACGCCAGGGTGCGCGGTTGGGAACGCGACCGTATCCGCGCGGCACTGGATGACTTGCCGCGTATGAGCCCGGCCATGCCACCGCTTATGCTGCCTGCCGAGCAAAAAGATGCCCTGGCGGATTTTCTCGCCGATTTGGCGCAGGAGTAGTTCCCGATGACTGAACTCATACCCACTGCTGACGTTCTGCCCGCCGCCCCCTGGATCTTTCGCGCGCTGCAGGCACTGGTTTTTCCCATCCACCTGCTTTTCATGAACATGCTGCTCGGCTGCGCCGGAGTGGCCCTCTATGCAGGGATGAATGGGGCTGGTCCCCGGCGCCACCTGGCTCATGCCCTGGCCAGGGCCCTCCCGGTGCTGATGGCGATTGCGGTCAATTTCGGTGTCGCCGCACTGCTCTTTGTGCAGCTGCTGTGGGGGCCGTTTCTTTATACCAGCTCCATTCTTTCCGCGGTCTTCTGGATCAGTATTATCGCATTGCTGATCATTGCCTATTACGCCTTGTATCTGTACGATTTCCGTTTTGACCGCCTGGGGCGGCTGCGGCAGATTGTCATTTTTGCAGCGGCGCTCATTTTTCTTGTGATACCGTTTATCTTCACCAACAATATGACCCTGATGCTCAATCCTCAGGCCTGGGAGGGATATTTCGAGAGCAGCGCGGGAATTCTTCTTAATTGGGCGGACCCCACGCTGCTCCCGCGCTATCTGCATTTCATTCTTGGAAGCCTTGCCGTGGGCGGATTGTTCGTTGCCCTTTATATCCGCCATCGAGGTCGCCACGATTTTTCCGTCGAGGAGGAAGGGGTACGCATTGGAATGGCCTGGTTTTCCTGGTTGACTCTGATTCAGATGATCGACGGGATGGTCTTTCTGGTCTTGCTGCCTGCGCCGGTGCAGAAGATGTTGCTTGGAGGAAGCCCCCATGGCACTGGGGTTTTCCTGCTTGGTTTTGTTCTGGCTGTGCTGGCGCTGGTGGCCGGTTTCCGAGGACGGGTTACTCTGGCCGCAGTGGTCGTTGTGCCGCTGGTCTTTGTCATGAGCGAAGTTCGTGCCGTGGTTCGTTCCGGCTACCTTGCGCCTCATTTCAATCTGGAGATGGTGCCTGTTTCCACTCAGCTGTCGCCGCTGGCCATGTTTCTGACCGTACTTGTTCTGGGTGTGGCCGTAATGAGCTGGCTACTGTGGCGATGTGCCCAGGCTCTGCGTTTCGGGCGTTGACCCCGATTGTCTGTCTTTAGCATTTCCCCGATTGCTTTTTTGGGGGGAGGGGATTTGATTCATGTCCGTACCTGATTCGCCGCTGGATACCCTGCGGTCTGTCTTTGGTTTTCGAGAGTTCAAAAGTCGCCAGCGCGAGATTATCGATACGCTGCTCGCCGGGGAGGACGCCTTTGTCCTGATGCCCACCGGCGGTGGCAAGTCTTTATGCTACCAGATTCCGGCGCTTCTTCGCGGGGGCACCGCGATTGTCGTTTCGCCGCTGATTTCCCTGATGAAGGATCAGGTGGATGCTCTGCAGGCCAATGGCGTGCAGGCTGCCTTTTACAATTCTTCACAGAGCGCCGATGATGCGCGTCGCGTTCTTGCGCGCCTGCATGCGGGTGAGCTGCGCCTGCTCTATGTCGCGCCGGAGAGGTTGATGAGCGACGCCTTCCAGGACCGTCTGCGCGACCTGGATATTTCCCTGTTCGCCATCGACGAAGCGCACTGCGTCAGTCAATGGGGGCATGATTTCAGGCCGGAATATGTGCGACTGGGCGAGCTGCGCAGCCGCTTTCCCCAGGTACCCATGGTTGCTCTGACCGCAACGGCTGATCCGCAGACCCGCAACGATATAGCGCAGCGATTGAAGCTGGAGCGGGCGCGTATTTTTGTGGCAGGCTTCGATCGCCCCAATATCCGTTACACGATCACTGAAAAAGCCAAACCCTTCCAGCAGTTGATGACCTTTTTGGGATCCAGGCACGACCAGGCGGGAATCGTTTATGCCCTGTCGCGCAAAAGAACCGAGCAGGTCGCCCACCGCCTGAGGGAGCAGGGGATCGATGCGGCACCCTACCACGCCGGGCTCGGTGAAGAGGAGCGGCGCAGGGTGCAGGAGGCTTTTCAACGCGACGATTTGCGGGTGGTGGTGGCGACGGTCGCCTTCGGCATGGGAATCGATAAGCCCAATGTGCGTTTTGTCGTTCATTACGATCTGCCGAAAAATATTGAAAGCTATTACCAGGAAACCGGACGCGCGGGACGTGACGGTCTGCCGTCCGAGGCGCTGCTGCTGTTCGGGCCCGGCGATGTGGCGCAGGCCCGCGCCCTGATCGAAAAGAATCAGAATCCGAATCAGAGAAGGATCGAGCTGCACAAGCTCAATACCATGGTCGGCCTGTGCGAGGCGCAGATCTGCCGCCGACGGGTGCTGCTGGGCTACTTCGGTGATGAGCTGAATGAAGATTGCGGCAACTGCGACCTGTGTCTCGATCCCCCGGAGCGGTTCGACGCTACGGTGCCGGCGCAGAAAGCCCTTTCCTGCGTGTTCCGTGTCGGCCAGCGGTTCGGCGTCGGTCATGTCGTCGACGTGCTGCGTGGTGCCGATAATGAGCGTATCCGCCGTCTGGGGCATGAGCGCCTGTCGACTTACGGCATCGGTGCCGACCTCGGCGTAGATGAGTGGAACAGTCTATTACGCCATCTCGTTCACCTGGGGTATCTGACACAGGATGCGGCGCAATATTCCGTACTCAAACTGACGGAAAAGGCGCGGCCGATTTTGCGGGGAGAAGAGAAGCTGGTGCTGCCGCGCCCCCGCACCCGGGTGGAGACGCCCCGCAAAGTCAAACGCAAAGGTCGGGAGGACCTGGACTATGACGCGGAATTGTTTGAAGCCCTTCGCCGCCTGCGTAAAGAGCTCGCCGACGCAGCCGCCGTCCCGCCTTTTGTGGTTTTCAGTGACGCCACCCTGGCGGAGATGGCGGCCTTTATCCCCAGGGATCGCGATGCACTGTTGAGCATCAACGGGGTGGGGCAGGCCAAGCTTAAGCGCTACGGTGAGGAATTCCTGCGTGTTCTGCGCAATCATGGCCAGGGCGAGGATGCCGCTGAAGACAACAGTATTCTTTTGGTGGAACACGAATGACAAACGATCCTCTGTCGCCCGATCATGGTTTTATGCTCGACCTGGTTCACACCCGCATGCCGTTCGGACGTTATGCGGGGCGCAGATTGATTGACCTGCCGGAACCCTATCTGGTCTGGTTTGCCGGGCAGGGCTTTCCCGAAGGCCGCCTGGGGCGCATGCTGCAGTCAGTTTATGAGATCAAGGTCAACGGGCTGGAGCATCTGCTGGAGCCCTTGAGAAACGTAAAAAAAGAGTAATTGTTCAGCATGGGAGCTGCAAACCCATGCGATGAATAGCAAAATACAAAAAAGAAGGGTCCCGGAAATAGAAACACGTTATACTCTGAATATCGGTTGCTGCTCAGAGTACGGATTGTTTTTTTTGGGGGCGGCAGCAGCAACAACAGTATTTTCCCTGCGGATGCAGGATCGATCTGTGTGACCTGTGACGATTTGCCTTGGGGGAGAGACATGCGCCTTGATGCCGAATTGGCCCACCCGGCCGTGGAGAGTCTGGAAAAGTACCAGCAATTGCTCGATCAGGTTTTGCACAAAGATGCGAGAGTCGACAATATGAGAAGCGCCTCCGATTGTGCCCAGCCGGCGCTCCTGCTCTGGGTCGAGGCTGTGGCCCTGGCTCTCGAGTTGGAGCAACTGGATGAGAGCGAGGTTGAAAAAGTTCGTCGGCGTGCTGCCGAATACCACCCTGGTGGGCTCTGCCCTTTGTTCTCCGATGGCGGGTGCCGTCTGGAGCAAAGCCGCCCCCTCTCCTGTCGTCTGCGGGATCCCCGCACACCCCCGTCTCTGGACAGAACCAGTTTTGCGGCGGACCTGGCAGCCATCAACCGTCAGTTCGTCTCGGAAGTGTTTCATAGCCTGGCCCCGGAAACGAAGCAGCTGACCGTTGCTGAGTCTTTGTTGCTGGATGTGTAGAATCTGCAGGACGCCCGTCTGCAGTGAGGAGTTTTTTGAAGGTTATTATGGCGGATCTCAAGCAGGCATTCGAAAAAGTCAGAAACTTTGTGCGCCGTGATCTCTGGGATCCGGATTTTTATCAGCAATCCCTTGGTCGGCGCATCCTTATACAGCCGGGGCAGGCGGTCACCCTTGTGGTTCGCGACTTTATTGCAGACCATTGTCTGCTGCGTGCTTCAGCCCTGACCTTTGCCTCAGTGCTGGCCATTGTGCCCCTTCTGGCGCTGATGTTTGCCCTGCTCAAAGGTTTCGGCGTGCAGAACCGGCTGGAGCCGCTCATCCTGGAACATATTGCAGTCGGTTCAGATCAGATCGTTTCTCAGATTGTCGCCTATATCGACAACACCAATGTCGGCCGCCTGGGGATGGTGGGCCTTGCCACGCTGCTGCTGACAGTGCTGGCTCTTCTTTCAAATATCGAGAAAAGTTTTAACGCGGTATGGGGTGTGGAGGAAACGCGCTCGCTTTTCCGCCGCTTCGCCGATTATTTTTCGGTGGTGACCATCGGGCCGCTGCTGATTCTTTCAGCGATCTCCATGACATCGTCGCTGCAGAGCACGGCGCTGGTAGAGGCCCTCAAAAATTACTCCTACGTCGGAGATCTGGTCCTTTTTCTGTTTAAAATCCTGCCCTTTCTCGGAATGTGGATCGCTTTTACCGCCCTCTATATTTTCATGCCCAATACCCGGGTGCGGGTTTCCACCGCTTTTGCCGGTGGGGTCATAGGTGGCTCCCTCTGGCAGTTGGCCCAATTCGGCTATGTTCATTTTCAGGTCGGCGTCTCCAAATACAACGCCATTTACGGCACAATGGCGGCTCTGCCCATTTTCATGATCTGGATCTATCTCAGCTGGCTGATCGTGCTTCTCGGGCTGGAGGTCAGCTACACTCTTCAGAATTTGGGCGCGTTGCGGCAACAGATCCGCGAAACCTCCTTTAATCAGGTCGGTCACGAGAAGGTCGCACTGGCGGTGGTGTTGCTGACGGCGAAAATATTCCATCGCGGTGAAAAGCCCTGGAGCCTGGAGCGGATTGTCTCCTATCTGCAATATCCGCCCCGCCTGGTGCGCGGCGAAGTCATTCGCTTGAAAAATATGGGGTTTCTCAGTCAGATCAGCGAAGATGGTGATGATGAATTCGCGTATCAGCCAGGGCGCTCGCCGCAGACCCTGCCCATGTACGAACTGCTTCGAAGCCTGCGTCATGACGGCCCCGAGGTGATTGGAGACGAGGGGGTTGAAGAGCAGCGGATTGTGGGCGATCTTCAGGAGAGGCTGGAGGCTGCAGAGCGTGAGGTCCTGGCCGGGGCATCATTGCAGGATCTGGTCGGCCGCCTGTCGCAGGACGCCGACAGCCGCAAGGGTCAGGCTGAGTAGGTTTTGAGTTCAAAGTGGCCGTTTTCATGCACCGCGTAGGAAAACTGGGTGATCCAGTCGCCGAGTCCCAGGAGCAGACCCTGATCCAGATCGCGCCGGAAGGCTTGGTGGAAATGTCCGGTAATGACGATGTCGCACCCCTGGGCAAGGCGGTCGCGGGCGAATTTCTCCAGCAACTCGAGGGGCAGGCTGCGTTTGCTTTTGGCCGCGTTGCCTTTCTGGCTCATGCGACTGGCCCATAACGCAACACGCCAGGTCAGGTCCCCGGGCAGTAGCGCCATAGACGCCTTGATTGGCGCGCTGCGCAACAGTCTCCGCCACAGCAGGTATCCCCGGTCCCGGTCGTTGATCAGATCCCCGTGACAGAGAAAAACCCGTTTGCCGTCGATTTCGACCGTTCCGCCGTCCGGCAGGATCAGACAATCCAGGTTGTCTCTGAAAAAGGGGCCGAGATGAAAGTCGTGATTTCCTTCGACGTAAACGATCTGCGTACCGTCACGATGCAATGACCTGAGTTTTTCGAGTATCGGTATGTAGGGGGTGAACACCAGGTGGCGGTAGCCCACCCAGAATTCAAAAAGGTCGCCGAGAATATAAAGAGTGCGCATCCGGCCGCGCTGCGATTCCAGAAACGTCAGCAGCTGCTGATAGTTTTTGGTGTCAGGGGAGAGCAGGTGGGCGTCAGCCAGGAAGATATCGCGCGTCATGGGGCGAATTTACCCGCCCCTTATGCCAAAGTCAAGCGCGGGGGGGGGCGGTTTTTCCGCGATCCGTTAACCTGCATTTTATTCCACAAAAACCAGGGAGGTTTTTTATGAGTGTTCAGGAAAAGATCAATCGTTTTCTCGAAGCTGAGGCTTTTGGTGTTGTGGGCGCTTCATCCAAACCCCATAAGTACGGATACAAAGTCCTGCGCTGCTATCAGCAGAACGACCGGCGGGCGATACCGGTCAATCCGGTCGAGAAGGAGATTGCCGGCGTGCCTTGCGTGAGCGACGTTTCGCAGCTGCCGCCGGAGGTTAAAAGTATTTCCGTCATCACGCCCCCGCAGGTGACGGAGAAAGTTGTCGACAAAGCGCTGGAGGCGGGGCATATCGAGAACATCTGGATGCAGCCCGGCGCTGAGAGTGCCGCTGCGGTGGAACGGGCCGAGAAGGCCGGCCTCAATGTGATCGCTGACGGCAGTTGTATTCTGGTTGTCCTCGGCTATCGCGGGCATTGAGTCGCACTGTATCTTCAGCCTTTGAATGACGGTCCGCCGGCGGTGGACAAGCGTGGGGATGATGGTTATCATGCGTTCACCTGTAAGACTGACACAATTCCCATCCCGTTGAGGACGCATTCGTGACAGAAGAATCCATCCCCGATGTGGCGACCCGCCTGAAAACCGGTTTGAGTGACGGATGGCGCACCAGCCTGAAACTGACCAAATGGGTCGTGCCCATTTACCTGGTGGTCGATCTGCTGAAACAGACCCCCGTTCTTGATCGGATGGGGGCCGTTTTTGCTCCCCTGATGACGACCTTCGGCCTGCCGGGAGAAACGGCCTTTGCCTTTGTCGCTGCTTTTACTCTCAATCTGTATGCGGCGATTGCCATTCTGGTTCCCCTTGAGTTGACCTCATGGCAGATTACGCAGTGTGGCCTGATGATGGGGATCGCTCATAATCTTCTGGTCGAAGGGGGTGTTTTAAGCAGCACCGGCGCACGCGGCGGCCTGCTGACCCTGTGTCGACTCCTCTTGGCTGCGTGCTGCGGCTGGCTGATGTACCTGGTTCGGGTTCTGTCGGCATGATTGAGCTGTTTCTCGATAGTCTGCTGGCGGCCTGCCGACTGGGGCTGAAGCTTGTTCTCATCATCGTTCCGTTGGTCACGATTTTCGAGTTGGCGCGTTACCTGTCGTTTTTCCGGCGGGTGGGGCAGGGGGTCGAGCCGCTGATGAAGGGCATGGGTCTCTCTCGGAGTGCAGCTGCACCTTTGTTCACCGGGATTTTCCTCGGCATCGCCTATGGGGCCGGCATTATCATTCGCGTTGCGCGACAGAACAATCTTTCGCGGCGGGAGGTTTTTCTGGTCGGGTTATTTCTGGCAACCTGTCACGCCGTGATCGAGGATACTTTGATATTTGTCGTGATCGGGGGGGATTTCTGGGTCATGCTGGGGGTTCGTCTTGTGCTCGCCGTGTTTTTGACGGCGCTGCTGGCCTGGCTGTGGCCCAAGCCTGATCAGGCGGCCCCCGCAGGACACTCAGACGACAGGGCGGTGCCATGAAAATAATTCTGATCCTGTGTGGGGGCCTTTTCCTCCTTCTCGGTGGTCATGTGTTCATGGCGGGATTAGAGGACTACCAATCCGAGAGCGCGCGCATGGCCCGCCAGATCGGCAGTCGACTCAATATCTCGCGACCGTTCTGGAATGAGCCGGGCGTGCGGGAAATGGCCATCGGCAGTTCGTCTATGGTGGCCGGGGCTGTTCTGCTGATTTTTATTGGCGGTGCGGGGCCGCGCCCCGGACCCTGATCCGACCCTGCACTGGCTTTTGGCGTGAAACCACGCAATCTGATATGATAGCGGATAAACTTTCATCGTATTTCATAAAAGAGGTCATCTTGCGGACTCAGTGTCTGAGGCCGCAGAGACCATAACAACAGTTTTATGCCGTCGAGAAATGGACGTGCGATCCGGAGCATGCATGAACGAAGAATTTGACGACCTTGAAGATTTTTTTGACCAGGAAGGATTCGATGACCGTCTGGAGCTGGCCCAGATGTCTCTGGATCAGGGGGATAGTGAAGAGGCCCTTGAGCTGGTCGAGGAGTTTCTTGAGGATCACCCCTTCGATGTCGAAGCCTTGAATATCTGCGCCGTTGCCGCGACCAACCTGCAGGATGAGGTCAAGGCGATGGCGATTTACCGCAAAGCGCTGCGGCTCGATCCGAAAAACGGAGCCATTCATCACAACTACGGGGTGCTGCTCGATCGCCTCGGACGTCATCGCGAGGCGCTGGATCATCTGCGTAAGGCGTTGAATTTTCAGCCTGATTTTCCTGAAGCTTATGTCAACCTCGGCAATGTTCTGGATGAACTGGGGGAGACGCCGGAAGCCCTGAAAATGTATGACGAGGCCCTGAAACGCCGCCCTGATTCCGCAGATGCGTATTTCAATAAAGGGCATGCCCTCAATCGCATGGGGCGTTACGCCGACGCCGAGGAATGCTTTCGGGCTGCGTTGGAAATGGAGCCCAATGACCCTGCCTGCCTCAATGGACGTGCTTTTTCCCTGGCCAGCCTGGGGCGCGATGAGGAGGCGGTTGCCTGTTACAACCGTGCCATCGGGCGCGAGCGCGGTAACCCCAACTATTTTTTCAACCGGGGACTGTCCCTGGTGCGCCTCGGGCGTTTTGAAGAGGCTCTCTTCGATTTTGAGACCGCCCTGGAAGCAGAACCCTCCTTTTTCGAAGCTCTCCTCGAAAAAGGCAATGTCCTCATGGAACTGCAGCGTTTCGATGAGGCGCGTGAAATACTCGAAGAGGCGGCACAGCGCGAACCTCTCAGCGCCGAGCCTCCCTTTTACCTGGCACTGCTGCTCGAACGTCAGGGCAATCGCGAAGCGGCTCTTGGTGCGCTAGAGGAAAGCCTGCGGATCGATCCGGACTCAATTCATACCCTCAACAACAAAGGCAGCGTTCTGATGGATCTCGGCCGCCTTGATGAAGCGATGACCTGCTTTGATGCTATCCTTGAACGCACCGATGTCTATCCTCTGGCCCACTATAACCGCGCCTGCATTTTTGCCCGTATGGGACGGACTGCTGATGCGGTCAGGGCTCTGTCCAGGGCCTCGCGCCTGGAACCGCATTTTCTGAGCGACGCACAGATCGATGCCGATTTCGACCCCATTCGAGAGAAACCATCTTTCAAAAAACTGGTGTGCGCCCAAGCCGGTGAATCCACAGGACAGCTGACGTCATGACCCCGCCCGACGCTCTCGAATTCCGCCTCAAGGGGATGATTTGTGCCAGGATTCATGCTGGTCTGGCCGTAACTGTTCAACGTGCCCGAATTTTGGTCTCCAGCAAGGCGCGAGCAGCGCAGAAGCGCAGCATACATCAGTTAGGTGAGCATTTAAGCAGCACAGCAACGCCGCTGGCGGGCAAAAGGCGGGTGTGCTGAATACGTCAGGCCATGGCTTTTTCCAGTGTCACCGTCGTGACCAACAGCCTGCTGCTCAAGCGGCGGGCGGCCGATTTGCAGGAGCGCGACCATGTCGGTACGGAAACTTATGATCGGAGTGATCGGAGCCGGTGAGGCCTCTGAGCAGGCCCGGCAGTGGGCCTATGAAATCGGGCGCCTGATCGCCTGGCGCGATGCGGTTCTGGTGTGTGGCGGAATGGGTGGAGTGATGGAAGAAGCCTGCCGCGGCTGCATCGAAGCCGGCGGCCAGACGATAGGCATTCTACCCGGCGACCAGGCCGATCAGGGCAACCCCTGGGTCAGCCTCCCGGTCGTGACCGATCTGGGCCACGCCCGCAATGTCATTATTGCCCATACCGCCCGTGCCCTGGTGGCGGTGGAGGGCGAATACGGCACCCTCTCCGAGATCGCCATCGCATTGAAGCTGGGCCGACCGGTAACCGCCCTGGGAGGCTGGCGCGATATCCCCGGCGTGATGCCTGCCGTCACCCCGCGCGGCGCCGTAAGCTGGATCTTCGACCGCCTCGGTCGGAAGGATTCCTGATCTCGAAACTGTTCAGCATGGAAGCTGCGCCCCCGCGAGGTAGATGCTCCAGATCTTCAACTGATCTGATTTCTTTCATAACGCAGTTCAAGGAGACTTACTGTTCATGGCCCTCGACCTGACACACTCTCGGGAATTTTCTGAACAGTTTATCAGTTGGGCCCAGGGAAAAGGGCGGGTGCTGATTGTCACCCATGATAATCCCGATCCCGATTCTCTGGCCTCCGCAACCGCTCTGCGCCACCTGCTTCTGGTCAAGAACGGACAGGACGCGGTGATCACCTTCGGCGGCATGATCGGGCGAGGGGAGAACCGCCAGATGGTCAGGGAACTGGAAATCAAGAGTTCCCCTATTCATTCCCTGGATCTCAATCATTTCAACGTGGTGTGCATGGTCGATACTCAGCCCGGCACCGGCAACAACTCCTGTCCCGAGGATCAGCCGGTTCATCTGGTCATCGATCATCACCCGGTCCGGGAGAACAGCCGCTGCTGCCGGTGGGTCGACATTCGCGAGGATTACGGCGCCTCCGCGACCATCCTGCATGAATACCTTCTCGCCCAGAAAATATCCATGAGCACAAAGCTGGCGACGGCTCTGTTTTATGCCATCAAGTCCGAAACCCAGGACCTGGGTCGCGAGTGGTGCCGGGCTGACCGGGAGAGTTATCTGCAGCTGATTCCGCTGGTCAACAACCGGATTCTGTTCAACATCGTTCAATCCAAGGTTCCCCTGGAATATTTCCGCGTATTCAATAAAGCCATCAGCAATGCCCGCATATTCGAAGGTGTCCTGGTGTTCAACCTGTTTGAAATAAGCCATCCTGAAATTGTCGCCGAAATGGCCGATTTCCTGATGCGTGCCGAAGAAATTGATGTGGTGCTGGGCCTGGGAATTTACAAAAACAGCGGCGTCCTCTCCTTTCGTACCCAGTCTCAGGAGATCAACGCCGGGGAAGTGATGCGCCATGTGGTCGAAGGTTTCGGTACCGCCGGCGGTCACGGCATGATTGCGGGGGGGCAGGTGCCGGATCTGCCCGCCGACCCGGATGCTTTAAGAGATCTGGAAGAACGTCTGACGCAACGCCTTCTGGAGCGTTTGCAGCGCTCTCCCAACCATTGTGAAACTTTGGTGGGATTTCAGTCAATCCCCAGCCCGAGAAACAGCTGAGTTGCTGGGCGTAAATTGACACCCCTCCGGACCTTGATGTATAAGATTGTGCTTTGGTCTGCAAATGCCCTCTCCCTACATGGAAAAGCGCGCATCCCGTTGCAGATCAGGTGAAGGAGAGGTGTATGCGGTATGTCCAACTGATCCTGTTGCTTTTTTTTGCGGTTTTGACCAGCTCCGTAGCGCAGGCTGTAGTGGAACTGGCGCCTGAAGGGCAGTCGCCCAAGGTCATTGATGAGGTCTACTGGCAGGATCAGACCTTTTTCGTGGCCATCGAGGATGTTCTCGCGGCGGTGGACCGCAGCGGCGAATGGGACAGTGTCAAGCACGTTTACCGTTTCGATAGTCCGCGCGGCAGCGTCGTTATCGCCCCGGGCAGCCAGTTCGTGAAGGTTGATGGAAGCTATCGCCCCCTGAACCGCAAGCCGCGGTTTATCGACAATCGCCTGCGGGTGCCTGAAGAGTTTGTCACCCGTCATCTGCCCGACCTGATCCGCACCCCGATCTACTATCGCAATCTGACCTCGCGCGAGGAGGTTGAAGAGGAGGAGCCTGGGACTCTGGACCGGCTGTTCGCCATGCTGCTGCGCCGGGAGGCGTCTTCCTCCAACTCGGCCAGGCTTCGGGCCCTTGCGCTCGACCCCGGCCATGGCGGCTTTGATACCGGCACCATCGGTCTCGACGGGGTCCAGGAAAAAGAGGTGGCACTCGCGACCGCTCGGCAGTTGGCTAAAATTACCAAAATGCGGCTGGGGGTTCCGGTCTATCTCAGCCGTGATGGCGATTACGCGGTTACGCCTGCTCAGCGGCTGGAGCCTGCTCTGAAAGAGGAGGTCGATGCTCTGCTTATCCTTCATGCCCAAGCCTCCTGGGATGTGTCTGTCGATGGAGCCGCCCTGATCGTGCGACCGCAGGAGGAATTCGAGGGCGAACGCATCGATGCGGAGCGCGGGGACAGCATGCGGCTTGCCCGTCATATACAGCAGAGCCTGGAATCTGCAGGGATTGAAACAAGCGGCATTTACCAGGCCGCGCTGCCGGCTCTCGGGCGCGGCAACCTCCCTACCGTTCTGGTCGAGCTGGGATATCTCACCAATACAAAGGATCATGCGCGGCTGGTGACGGATGCCGGTCGCGAGACTATCGCTCAGGCGCTTTATGACGGCCTGCAGAATTTTATTCGAAAAACCGAGGAGAAAGCACCCTGATGTTGAAATTTGAACGTTCTTACGACCGCACCCCCGACCAATTACGCCCCGTCATTTTCGAGAGGGGCTTTACCCGTTACGCGGAAGGTTCCGTCCTTGTTTCCTTTGGCGAGACCCGTGTTTTATGCAATGCCTCCGTTGAAGAGAATGTGCCCCCGTTCATGCGTGGTGAAGGGCGCGGCTGGGTAACCGCCGAATACAGTATGCTGCCGCGCGCCACTCAGACGCGCAGTCCTAGGGAGGCGGCACGGGGCAAGATCGGCGGTCGAACCCACGAAATCCAACGGTTGATCGGTCGTTCTCTGCGTGCGGTGGTTGATCTGGAGGGACTGGGCGAACGGACCATCAAGATCGACTGCGATGTATTGCAGGCCGACGGCGGCACCCGGACCGCTTCCATCACCGGTGCTTATGTCGCCCTGCACGATGCCTTGTCCGGATTGCTGGAGAAGGGCCTGATTGAGCGCATGCCCATTATAGAAAGCGTTGCGGCCGTCAGTGTCGGGGTGGTGGGGGGCGTGCCGCTGCTCGATCTCGATTACCAGGAGGATTTTCAGGCCCAGGTCGACATGAACTTTGTGATCACCAGTTCCGGACGTTTCGTTGAAGTGCAGGGGACTGCGGAAGAGGAACCCTTTACAGTCGAAGAGCTGGATGCTCTGCGAGACCTGGCCATGAAGGGCTGTGCAGATCTGACCCACCTGCAGCAGCAGGCCCTGGAGGCATAATCCATGACTTCGACACTGGTGGTCGCCACCCGGAATACAGGCAAGCTTCGCGAAATTAAGCATCTATTGTCCGATGTCGGTGTTGAGGTCGTGGGCCTCGACGCCTTTGAAAACATCGGGGAAATTGTCGAGGATGGCGACAGTTTTGCAGCCAATGCGCGGAAAAAAGCCCTGGTCGTTGCGCAGGCGACGGGAAGGCCTGCCCTGGCGGATGATTCAGGGCTCGAAGTCGAAGCCCTGGAAGGGGAGCCTGGAATTTTTTCGGCACGCTATGCCGGGCCTGATGCCACAGATGCTGACAACAACAGCAGGCTGCTGGAAAAATTAAAGACCGTCGCTGCGCCGCGCAGGGCCGCCTTTCGTTGCGTTATGGCCTATTGCCTTCCCTCGGGGGAGTGCAATTTGTTTGAGGGCAGACTTGACGGCCTGATTCTGGAACAGGGACGGGGCGCGGGCGGTTTCGGCTATGATCCCCTTTTCCTGGTTCCGGAGTACGGAAAAACCCTGGCTGAACTTGCCATGGAGACGAAAAACCGCATCAGCCATCGCGGTCAGGCATTAAGAATGGTCGTCGAATTCCTTCGGCAATAGGCAGGCTGACAACTGAGAATTTTTTTGGCCCTTGAAAATTTTCTTTCTTTGGATTTATTGTTGAAGTGCTGTAAATTTGTGGAATAATTGTGATCATCGTGAATTAATGGGGCGATTGATCGGTTCTTGAGCCATTTGTGGATTCACCCTTTTGCCCCGATAACACACAAAGGAGGATTTTATGCGTAAAATTACAACCCTGGTTGTCGCAGGCGTCTTTGCTGCGGGAATGGCTGGCTGTTCGCCCTATATGGCGATCGAGCCTGAAGATGAGAACCTGTTCAACGAAGCGATTGCTGCGGCACGCGAGGCCAAAGCCGCCAATGAATCGGCACAGGATGCCGCTTCCCGTGCAGAAGCCGCTGCCAAGCAGGCCGAGCAGTCGGCTCAGAGTGCAGAGCGCTCCGCCCGTGCAGCATCGGGTAGCGCATCTGAAGCCAAGAGTGCTGCCGACAAGGCGACCAAGGCTTTTGAAATGACCTTGCAGAAATAACCGACAATCTGTTTGACCTCAAAGAAAAGCCCCGGAAACGGGGCTTTTTAAGTCTGTTATCACGATGAGGTGAAAATATGGGCGTGGCGAAGAGCGATTGCACTCCGGTGCTGACGCCGCGCCTGAGTTCCTACTGGATTCACCTGGTCACCCCGGTGCCGGCATCCCTCGCCCGGCCCCTGGCGGAAGGGCTGCGCAACGAAGTGGTCTGTCGGGATCACCGCATTCGTGAACTGATCCCGCAGGAGCTGCTCGACTGTCGCACCGCCATCCGCCTGGCCCTGGAGGATTCGCAACGGCGGATGGAGAGCCGCTGGACGGACGATGGGCAGACCCCGCCGGTGGAGTGGGTGGCCGGGCCCATTCGTCGCACGCTGGTTGCGCCCAAACTGCAGCAGATATTTTCCTGCCGGCGTGAGGTTCTAGCGCGGCGTTTGGGTGTCTGCAATCTCCCTGGCGACTGAAACTCTGGCAGGTAGGCCGTCGGCACGCTGCAGTGCTTCCTGCACCGCATTGCGATCAATCGCCTCCTCGACCCCGACCGTTTCGATCTGATCCCATGCCATGCGAAAAGCTGTTTCTTTTTCCATGCCTTCAAGGGAGTGGACCTCCAGGTAGAGGTGTCCGTCCTTGATGCCGAGTTTGATCGGATTGTTGATGATTCTGACCGGGAGGCCGACGGTCACGCGGTGGTAGAGATCTTCGATATCGCGCGGATAGAGGCGGATGCAGCCGCTGCTGATGCGACGCCCTACGCCATGGGGTTTGTTGGTGCCATGGATACCCAGGTTGTAGTCGGAGAGACCGATCCAATGGCTGCCCAGGGGGTTGTCGCCGCCGGGAGCGACAACCGGCGGCAACTCGGGCATCTGGGCGCGGATGGAAGGGGGCGGCGTCCATGACGGATTTTCGGCGCGATTGGCGACCCGGTAGGTGCCGAGGGGGGTGTCGCGCCCCTCACGCCCGATGCCGATGGGGTAGATCCGTACATACTTCCGCCCCTCCTGCTCCCATATCAGGTAGAGGCGCAGTTCGGCCAGGTTGATGGTGATTCCGGGTTCCAACGGCGGCGGTATGATTGCCGCGGTGGGCAGCGTGATGCGCTGGCCTGCAGTAGGCATCCAGGGATCGATTTCGGGATTGGCGCGTACCAGGTTGGTGTAGCCGATGCCGGAACGGTAGGCGAGGTGAACCAGGTTTTCGCCTTTGCCGAGAATGTATTCGCGATTGGAGCCGATGACTGTCGGTTTTTTATTTTCCAGTCGGGCTTCCTCCATCAATCGGGGCTGCCAGGCCTGGGCCTCCATGGGTGGCAGGAAAGCTGGGCAGCTCAAACTCCACAATAAAAACAAGGTGCTTTTTGCGACATAAGACAAAAATCTTTTCTGCAGTGAGCTCCGCCGTTCGCAGGGACGGGAAAATGGGGCTGTGCGATCATCACAGGGTGAAAACATGGAAATTCCTCTTTTAGGCGATATCTCGGTTATTTTCGGTCTGGCGGTGGCCGTTCTTTTTGTATGCCATACGCTGCGTATCCCCTCGATTGTCGGCTTTCTGCTGACCGGCGTGGTGGCCGGCCCTCACGGGCTGGGGCTGATCAAAGCCGTCCATGAAGTTGAGCTGCTGGCCGAAATCGGCGTGGTGATGCTGCTGTTCACCATCGGCATAGAGTTTTCACTCAAAAACCTGCTGCGGGTCAAGAGGGCAGTGCTTTTAGCTGGCTCTCTGCAGGTGTTCGCGACACTTTTGGTCGTTTATTTTATCGAGGTTGGCCTGGGGGCTGATCGCGGAACGGCCATCTTTCTTGGCTTTCTAATGGCCTTGAGCAGTACCGCGATTGTGCTCAAGCTATTGCAGGAGCGCGCCGAGATCGATACCCCCCACGGCCGCACCACCCTGGCGATTCTGATCTTTCAGGACATTATCGTCGTTCCCATGATGCTGATCACTCCCATGCTGGCAGGCGGCACTGGCGACATCGGCGAGTCGTTGATGCTGCTGGTGGCCAAAGGGTTGGGCGTGGTGGTTCTGGTGTATCTCTGTGCCCGCTATGTGGTGCCGGTTCTGCTTTATCAGGTGGCACGCACCCGCAGCCGTGAGCTCTTCCTGCTCACCATCGTCATTATCTGCCTGGCGACTGCCTGGATGACCTCCAGTATCGGCCTCTCCTTCGCCCTCGGGGCCTTCCTGGCGGGCCTGATCATCAGCGAGTCCGAATACAGTCATCATGCCTTGAGCAATATACTGCCCTTTCGCGATATTTTCACCAGTCTTTTTTTCGTTTCCATCGGTATGCTGTTCGATATCAAGTTCCTGCTGGCTCAACCAGGAACCGTTTTTCTGATCGCAATGGGAATCCTGACGCTGAAGGCGATCCTTGCCGGAGTGGCAACGGTGTCGTTGGGATTTCCACTGCGCACGGTTATTCTGGTGGGGCTGGGGTTGAGCCAGGTGGGCGAGTTCTCCTTTATCCTGAGCAAAACAGGGGTGGATCATGGCCTGCTGAGCGGGCAGACTTACCAGATGTTTCTGGCGGTTGCGGTGGTGACCATGGCCGCCACTCCCTTCATTGTTGCCGGTGCCCCGCGTTTTGCCACCCTGGTTGAGGGCTTGCGGGGAGGCCCAAAGGGCAAAGGGCGCAGACAGGAGGCGCGCAACCATCCGTGCATGCTGGGCGCCTTCAACGATCATATCATTATTATCGGTTATGGTCTCAACGGCCGCAACGTTGCACGGGCGGCGCGAGCGGCGGGGATCGATTACGCTATTCTGGAGATGAACCCGGAGACGGTGCGTGAAGAGCGCGCCAAGGGAGAGCCGATTTTTTTTGGCGATGCGATACGCGAGGAAGTTCTTGAACAGCTTGGCATTTATTGCGCCCGCGTGGTGGTCATCGCCATCTCGGACCCGGTTGCCACACGCCAGGTTGTGTCGGTGGTCCGGGAGGAGAATCCCAAGGTTCATATTATTGCACGGACCCGCTATTCTGCTGAAATGAAACCTCTTTACGAACTGGGAGCCAATGAAGTCATCCCCGAAGAGTTCGAAACCTCGGTGGAGATTTTCACCCGTATTCTCGGAAAATACCTGGTGCCGCAGGAAGAAATCGAAAAATTCGTGGCTGAAGTACGTGCAGACGGTTATCAGATGCTGCGCAGCCTTTCCTTTGAACACGGCGCGGTCGATCAGCTCGATCTTCAGTTGCCGGGCGTGGAGATCAGCTCGTTGCGGGTTTCTTCCCATTCACCGTTAGTCGGGAAAACTCTTATTGAAACCGACCTGCGTCAGAGTTACGGGGTGACAGTACTGGCAGTGCAGAACAAATCGGGCATCGTTGCCAATCCGGAGGCCGAAACTCAGATCCATTCCAACGACCTTCTGCTGGTGATCGGCAAGCCGGAACAGATTTCAGCAGCAGCATCACTGACCAAAGGCAATGTGTCGCACACTGGTTCTCAAGAGAATTGATCGAACCGGAATTATGCCTGTGAAATGGGAACATACAAGGAAGTTGAGAACAAAAAGAGCTCCGAAAAATACCCGACATCGCTCGACATGACGATAGATGGCGGTTGTATTTTCGACCTTTTCAGGGAAAATGAACGAAACATCTCACAAAGGAGAATGATGATTATGAAAAAGGTTATGGTACTGGCAATTGTTCTGATGTTCAGCGCAGGTGCGGCAATGGCTTATCCTGAGAACGCCGTGCAGAATCAGGCTTCCGAGCATGCCCAGGCAATGAAGGAAAAGGCATCTGAGAAGCAGGAAGCAGCTCAGCAGAAAGCCCTGGAAAAGAAGGAAAAGGCCGCAGAGAAACAGGAAGCGGCCCAGGAGAAAGCTCAGGAAAAACAGGAAAAAGCCTTGATGAAGAAAGAAAAAGCCAAGGGAAAAACCAAATCCGCTCCTAAAAAGGGTGGCGCTATGCTGATGGGCTGCTAAGCCGCGGTATAACCATCTGTCAGTAGAACGCAAAAAGCCTCCGAAGCCTCAGCCGGAGGCTTTTTGCGTTTCTGGTCTGGTCGATCTTTCCGCCTGAATCCTTGACATCCGTGTCGGTCAATGCTAAATAACGCCACGTTTTTGCGCGAATCATTCGACATCGACATAACCCGACACCAAAGGAGTCACCATAATGGAAAAAACATTCGCCATCATCAAACCTGATGCCTTCGCCGCCGGAAACGCCGGCAAGATCATTGCCCGTATTTATGACGAAGGGTTCAAGATCGTCGGTCTGAAAAAACTCTACATGAGCAAGGTCGAAGCCGAGGGTTTCTACTATGTGCATAAAGAGCGTCCATTTTTCGGGGAGCTGACCGACTTCATGAGCAGCGGCCCCTGTGTGGTGATGGTACTGGAAGCCGAGGGCGCCATCAAGAAATGGCGTGACCTGATGGGCGCCACCAACCCGGCTGAAGCGGCCGAAGGCACCCTGCGCAAGGAGTTCGGCAGCAACATCGGCGAGAACGCCACCCATGGCTCAGATGCGCCCGAGACGGCGGCATTTGAAATCCCCTACTTCTTTTCCGGTCTCGAGCTGCTGGCCTGATCCCGGATTCATAAGAAGTTACCAAAAGTCAGACCTTGTGAAGTCAAAGCCCTTTGGGTACAATCCCGAAGGGCTTTGCTGTTTCTAAATGACGGCAGAAAT